>Ga0209542_10009877_pt1 | contig 17377 bp, 21 predicted proteins | sample RifCSPhighO2_01_FD_184028 | JGI IMG/M metagenome (GOLD analysis project Ga0209542, IMG submission 184028) | Soil microbial communities from Rifle, Colorado - Rifle CSP2_plank highO2_0.1 (SPAdes) (version 2) | ecosystem: Environmental > Terrestrial > Deep subsurface > Rock core/Sediment ...
GGGCAGAACCCCGAAAGAAAAACACCCTTTCCTTTTTCAAAAGAAATTTCACCCCCGCCAAATCAGAAATGCAAGGAGTGTTTTTCTTTCGGGGTTGCTGGCGTACTCGCCAGTGCGTGGGGCTTTCTTCGAGCGTACGGGGCAGTTTCAAGCCACCACGCGAGCGGAGCGTGCCACATTGTCAGCGATTTTGAAAGTAGGTGCGAGCTTGGTACAATAGAGACACCAAAAGAGACATTCGTGAAATTAGAAATAAGGGGCGAGTTTTGCAAAGCAAAACTCGCGGGCTATGGAAAAAGAAATACAAAGAAGATATTCATTGCGCTATGCGCAATGGTCGTTTTTTATCTTATGCTGACATTCATGCTCGTGCCGTTCCTTTTTGTCGGCAAGGAAATTATCAACGGAACAGTCAAAGGTCGAGGCGAGGTGATGTATGACACAACCAAAACAAACCCCGACAAAATGCTACAAGCGATTTTACCCTACAAAGGCGCGGTGGTGAGTAATGAGGCGACAAGTTCGACCGCACTTACTCCGCTTTCTAAAACATTTGGGTTATAATTATTTATATATGACATCTTTTGCCTTACTTTTTACTCTTTCGGCGATCGGTATCAGCGAAACAGTTTATCTTATTCGTAAACGGATTGCTTCCGAAAAACCGATTTGCCCGATTGGTGGTGGTTGTACTTTGGTTTTAAGTAGCAAGTACAACAAAATTTTTATCGTCCCCAATGACATTTTGGGACTTTTGTTTTATATCACAGCTTCATCTATCTCTGCCTTTTTATTCATTGGCGTTCCACCATTAACTTTCTGGAGTTTAATTATTAAATTGTCAATCGCGTTTGGATCAATTCTGTCTTTATTTTTTACCTATCTGCAATGGCGCGTCATTCACGCTTGGTGTTTTTGGTGTCTGATGTCGGCCCTTACCATTTGGCTGATGGGGAGTATAATTCTAGTTAGTAGTCTCATTTAATATGAAGAAAACATCTTTTCATTTTTTGCGAGTCGGATTAGCAATCACCTTTTTGTGGATTGGTGTTTTGATTTTCAAAAATCCGGAGGCCTGGGGTGGATATTTACAGCCGTGGGCAGTTGGACTTCTGCCTATTCCGCTCGCGCAAGCCATGATTGGCACGGCGATTTTGGATATTGCGATTGGTGCTTTCCTGCTTATTGATTTTCTGCCGTGGCTCGCGGCGCTCGTTGGTGCCATCCATATACTTATCGTGCTGACGGTAAGCGGAATTACCGATATCACAGTACGGGATATCGGGCTTTTGGTCGCGGCGCTCGCCATCGTAATTGATTCTTTGCCACAAGAGGTGCTAAAATGGTTTATAAAGAAACAACAGACACCGGAGATAGGTTAATCTCCGGAAATAAAATAATTATTAACTTTAATAATAACTATTATGAACAAAACTATAGTCACTATTGCCATCATCGCGGTCGTTCTCGTGGGCGGTTATTTCCTCTTAAAAGGTACATATCAACTGGTGCTATCGGTTCCTCTCACTCAACCGTCAGCTTCAGAGTCGTCAAGCCAAAAACAGCCGTCTCAACAGCCACCAGCATCGCAAGCACCGGTAGTTAAAGAAAATGCAGTAACCTATACCAATTCTGGTTATTTGCCAAGTACGCTCACGGTTAAAAAGGGCGAAACGGTTACCTTCAAAAACCAGAGCTCGCGGGCAATGTGGACTGCTTCGGCAGTACATCCTACTCATCGAGGATACCCAACAACTGGCGGGTGTCTGGGCAGTACTTTTGATGCCTGCGCCGGTATTCAGCCGGGTAATAGCTGGTCATTCAAGTTTGATATTTCCGGCACATGGAAGTATCACAATCATTTGAGTCCCGGCGATACAGGCACGATTGACATTCAATAAAAGACAGAACAAGAATTGAAAGCTCGCCAAAAAAGCAAAATAGCCCGCGCGGATTCCTCCCCAGACCAAAAGTATTTTTCTACTGAAAAATCTTTCAGTCTTGCCTCGCACCGTCGTGCTCCGGTCTTGCGCTTGTGTCCCAACACAAGCTCGCCCTCCTGCGCTATGATATACTAAAAAGAATCGTCATGAAAATACAATCAAAAATAACTTCATTTTTGTTCCTTATCGTTATTGTCTTTATTCTCTTTGCATTTTACCAATTTCAGAGCCAAAATCAGTCTTTTTCTGTTCTCCTCCAAGATACAAAAAAACAACAAGTAGCTCTTTTTGATAAATTATTAGAAATAGAAGGTAAAAATACGGAGGTGTTTGTGCGTGACTACACTTTCTGGGACGAGATGGTGGATTTTATTTCTTCCAAAGACAAAACTTTTGCTGAAGAAAATATCGATACGGGAGCGGAAACATTCAATGCCAGCGTGGTGGAGGTTTATGACGCTAAACGCACTTTGATATATGGTTTACAAAATGATGATGTTGTAATACCTACACAAGTTTTTGATCAGCTTGATAAGGAAAGATTCGCGCATTTCTTTATGAGAGTGGGGGACGGTATTGTCGAGATACGCGGAGCGACTGTTCATCCGACCGAAGATGCCGAAAGAAAAACCAATCCCCGCGGATATTTTTTCGCCGGTCGTATATTGGATGAGGAATACACTCAAGTTTTGGCGGATATCACCAGAGGTTCCGTTACTATATTTTCTAGTTTGCCGAAAAATGCAGATGAGCTGGATACCATTGATTCGAGCCGGGGGTATATTTCTTTTGTGCGGGGTCTATCTGGATGGGACGGTGTACCTGTAGGACATTTGCGCGTGGAAAAGGAGTTTCTCGGCATTTCTCAATTTTACACCTCGCTTTTAAAACAATTCTGGACTTTTAGCACCTTTCTTTTTGCACTCATAGTCGTGGTTTATATTTTCCTTGTCCGATTTGTGGCTAGACCGCTTCGTATTCTTTCCCGAGGCATTCGTGATCAGAATACGAAACCGATTGAAGGAATGAAGGAAGAGAAATCCGAGTTTGGTGATCTAGCAGGGCTGGTGCTTCGATTTTCTGAAAAGATAGATATTGCAAAGACCGATTTCGTCTCCCTAATTTCGCATCAGCTTCGCACTCCGCTCACAATTATCGGTTGGTATATTGAGCGCCTAGAGAAATTTCTTAAAAATGAAAACCGGTTAGAGGATAAAGGGGGAGAATATGTAAAAGGAATTTCGGAAGCGAATAAACGAATGGTTAGCCTTGTAAATGCCACGGTAGAAATTTCTAGAATCGAATCAGGCAATTTACATTTAAAGCTGGAAGAGATAGATCTCCCTTGTATTGTCGATGAGGTGGTGGAGGAACTCACTCCGACTATGACCAGTAAAAATATTTCATTTGAAAAGAAATATGAAGAAAATATCCCTCGGCCAGTTTTAGATGAGCGCTTGGTGTTTATTATTATTGAGAATGTATTATCGAATGCCGTAAAATATACCGATAAGGACGGCAGCATATCTTTATATATTTCCGGAGAGAAAAATAGCGTGCGGATAAATGTAACTGATACCGGAATAGGCATTTCTCCTAGTGACCAGGTAAACATCTTTAAGAAACTTTTCCGTACGGAAAACGCAAAGAAAAAAGATCCAGAAGGATCCGGCTTGGGTCTTTATATCGCGAAAGCTATGGCGGAGACACAAGGAGGCACTATCGAATTGTCTTCTCTAGAAGGCAAGGGCGCAACCTTTTCCATAAAGCTTCCTCTTTCTGTGCCAAAAAAAGGGGAAAAAGTTCTGAATTAATTTCTATTTATGAGCGAGTACTTCTTTTATTTTTTCCGCGATATCACTTAATTTCCAGTCAGATTTGATAAAATAGTAAACTGGCGCGTCTTTACTGATCGCTGTTATGATCTTATCTTCGTTAGGGGAAAGATTTGTAAGGAGTATGATCGGCACTTTTTTCCCCCACTCACCGCTTTCTCGCAATTTTTCCATCATGGTGATCCCGTTCATCACTGGCATCAGGATATCAAGCAAAATAAGATGTGGTTTGTCATTGAGCGCAATTTTTAAACCCTGTTCGCCATTTTCTGCGGTGAGTACTTTAAAGCCCGTATCTTTTAGCTCATCCGTGAGGGCAGTACTAATAAGAACTTCGTCTTCTACAACAAGAATTGAGGTTTTATTTTGTTCAATCATAATAAGTTATTATACCACATGTTTATTTGATCGCGCCATCTCTCCAATTTCCATTTGTTTTTGAAGTTATGTATTGATATACTCTTCTTATGACTTTTTCAGACGATATTTTGATACGAGTGGCAATTTTTGTTTTGGGAGTGTGTGGATTTTTGGTGGCTAGGTATATTTATACCCACAAAAAAGCGCGAAAGTCTTTGGTGTGCCCGATAAGATTTGATTGCAATACCGTTATCAATAGCGATTATTCCAAGTTTTTAGGTATTCCGGTGGAATTGCTGGGAATGATTTATTACGCCCTAGTTACTATTGCTTACTTTGTTTTTATTTTTGGAGGCGAAGTTGTGCCCGGGCCGATCATCGGGATTTTTATAACAGTTTCTCTGGGAGCATTTATTTTTTCTCTTTATCTGATAGTTGTGCAGATTTTTATTTTAAGAAAGGGATGTTCTTGGTGTATTGTATCGTCGGTTATTTCAGTGACCATCTTTATTTTAACCATCTTTGCTTACAATTTTAATTCCATTGCTCAAATTTTTACCAAATGAAAATGATTTTACAACCGTGGAATTTTTCTTCTGCCGAAGTTCTCAAAAAATTAGAGACTACTTCAACTGGACTAACGGATAAAGAAGCCACAATTCGATCAAATAAGTATGGCAATAACACTTTTCATAATAAGGAAAAAATAAGCATCGGCGCTCTTTTTTTGAAACAATTTTTGAGTCCGCTAATATTTTTACTTCTTGGAGCAGGTATTTTGACTGCCATTCTTCATGAATGGATGAATGCCTTGGTGATAATTCTCGCAGTGCTTCTTAATGTCGGGCTTGGATTTTTTCATGAATATCATGCCGAGAATACGCTTGATAAATTGACGACCTATATAAAAGATAGAACCAGAGTCATTAGGAATGGAATAGAGCAAGAAATAGATTCCCTGCTTTTGGTGCCTGGAGATATTATCAAATTATCCTATGGGGCCAGAGTTCCGGCGGACGCTCGGATACTTACGGTCAATGATTTCAGCGTCGACGAGGCGATACTCACTGGAGAGTCTATGCCTGTCAACAAAAGCGAAGACGAGATTGTTTTGACGGCGCCAGTAGCCGAACGCAAAAACATCGCTCATGCCGGGAGTTTGGTGGTGCAAGGATATGCCACGGCCGTTGTTTATGGGACCGGCAATGAAACAGAAATTGGTCGAATCGCTAGCGTAGTATCCAGAACAACTAGAACCAAGACTCCTCTGCAAAAAAGCATCAGCAATTTGGCTTGGTTTATTTTTTTGCTGGTATGCGTCATTGTCTTCGGGATTTTGGTTCTAGGAATAGCTCGCGGAGAGGCCCTCATTCCAATGCTTATTTTGTCCGCCGCGGTGGCGGTTGGAGCGGTGCCCGAGGCCTTGCCGATAGCGCTCACTGTCATCTTGGCGATCGGATCCGAGCGTATTGCCAATAAAAGAGGAGTGGTGCGAAAGCTTGCCGCCGCCGAAACGCTTGGATCCACGACTCTCATTATGACCGATAAAACTGGAACACTAACCTTGGCGGATATGCAGCTGGTCAGTGTCGATGAAATCAGTAAAATTCTTGGGAGCCGTTCGAATCAAACTTTATCATTTTCTCGTGAACAAAAGAATTTATTGGAGCTGTCGCTTCTGAATGTAGATGTTTCGATTGAAAATCCAGAGCAAGAAAAAGATAAATGGATTTTTCGAGGCCGGCCTTTTGAAGTCAATATCGCCAAAGCTTGCCGGGCGCACGGTATTCCTCTGGATATCATCTCCTCGCTTTCGGCGAATTTTACTTCTTATATTGTTCTACCTTTTAATTCTACCAACAAATTTTCGGTCGCTGAAAAAGACGGCAATTATGTGTGCATGGGAGCGCCGGACGTGCTTTTGACCAAGTCAAAAATTTCCAAAGAAGAATATTTACAAATCGAATCTTGGATTGATGAGACCAGTCGAGAAGGTAAGAGACTCATTGGTATTGCTACCGTTCCTAAAAAACACAAAAAGCATTCACTGGAAGACATCAAAGATTTGCATTTTTTGGGAATGTTTGTTTTTTATGATCCGATCCGGCCTTTAGTGCCAGCCGCTATCAAGAATATAGAATCCCACGGAATTAAAATGGTTTTGGTGACTGGAGACTTGGTAGGAACCGCAATTTCTGTGGCCAAAAGTTTGGATTGGGAGGTGCATGAGGATGAAGTGCTGACCGGAGCTGATTTGAAAGGCCTTTCTGATAATGAACTGATTGTCTCCATCCCTAAAATAAAAATCTTTGCTCGGGTAACCCCAGAAGACAAGCTTCGCATCGGGCGACTTTATCAAAAATTAGGTGAGATAGTGGCTATGACGGGCGACGGGGTCAATGACTCTCCAGCGCTAAAGGCAATGGATATAGGCATATCGCTGGGATCCGGAAGCGATGTGGCAAAATCAGCTTCGGACTTGGTTCTTTTGGATGATAATTTTGAAACCATCAGTATGGCAATCGATGAGGGACGTAAAATATTATCAAATATTAGGAAGGCTTTTACATATTTGATGTCTAACTCTTTTGACGCAGTTTTTGTTGTCGGCGGAAGTTTTCTTGTAGGACTTCCATTGCCCATTACCGCGCTCCAGATTATTTGGGTAAATCTTTTTACTGGCAGTCTGCCCGCGCTCGCTTTTGCATTTGACGAAGATATTGATCGAGAAAAACGTCGGGGAATAGGTGTGAATATTATATTTACCAAAAGCGTGAAAATATTGATTTTCGGGATTGGTATTTTAAGTTCTCTGCTACTTTTTCTTTTATATTGTTTCTTAATATGGATCGACCTTGATTTGGCAGTGGCACGCTCTATATTTTTTGTTTGTTTTTCTTCTTATATTTTGGCGATTTCTTTTTCATTTAGAAGCTTGAGTCGCCCCCTTTTCTCTTATTCGATTTTTTCTAATAAAAAACTAAATTGGAGCATTATTATAGCCATAGTAATTTTACTTTTAACAATAACTGTTCCATCAATGAGAAATGTTTTTGAGCTTGCGTCGTTACCGCTCTCGTGGTTGCCGTTTGTTATTTTCTGGCTTATTTTAAATGTTCTTTTAGTTGAGGGTGCAAAATATTTAATTCGCGACAAAAGTCATTTTTTCACAAAAGAACATTATCTAAAACTATTTAAAATAAAATAATCAGTGGCGTTTATTAGGTTTTTTTGGTATAAATAAAGTACATGGTGCCTATGGTGTAATAGTAGCACAAGGGCTTGTGGAGCCCTTAGATTCGGAGCGTAACCGAATAGGCACCCAATAGTGTATAATTAAAACATGGTTAAAAATCCTAATCAAAAAATATTTCAGAGCATAAAGGCTGGAGCTGATTTTAGGAGGACCCGGGCAGAGCGAATTGCGGACTGGATGACTTCGCATTTCGGCAGTATGACCTTTCTAATACTCAATGTCGTTTTTTTTATTCTTTGGATCGTTGTTAATGTCGGCGGAGTAAATGGAATTTCTGCTTTTGATCCATACCCTTTTAATCTGCTGACTATGGTAGTTTCTCTAGAAGCTATCATTCTGGCTGTTTTCGTGCTTATCTCTCAAAATCGCACCTCCAAAGTGGATGACCTGCGGGAAGAGACGCATTTACAGCTCAATCTTGTTTCCGAGCGAGAAGTTACCAAACTAATAAAAATGGTTATTCTGCTTTTGGAAAAGCAAGGAGTGGATTTATCACAAGACCCGGAGTTGAAAAAAATGCTTCGTCCATTTAGCGAATCAGAAATAGAAAGAAAGATGGAAAAAGAGATTTTGTAATCTTATGGCCTGGGGCGATACAAATCTTCAAAAAGTACTAAAAAATAATGGAGTTGCGGTTATGCCTACTGATACTATATATGGGATTGTCGGGTTGGCGCAAAGTGAATTTGTGGTGAATCGCATCTATGAACTGCGAAAACGCGCGCCCAGCAAACCCTGCATCATACTTGTCGGAGATGAAAGCGAGCTCGAAAAATTTTCTATCATTCTTTCTGAAAAACAAAAAACCGCAATTAAAAAATATTGGCCAGGTCCTGTGAGCATTGTTTTAGATTGTCCGGATGAGGAACTGGAATATCTGCATCGTGGCACAAAAACTTTAGCATTTCGTGTGCCGGCGTCGGCTGGTTTGCAAGCACTATTAAAAGAAACCGGCCCGCTAATTGCGCCTTCCGCAAACTTGGAGGCAAGGCCTCCAAGTGAGACTATTGCCGAGGCGAAGAAATACTTTGGAGACAAAGTGGATTTATATGTAGATGGGGGAACAATTAAAGGTAGTCCATCGAAGGTTATCAAATTAAGTAAAGATGGTTCGGTGGAGATCTTAAGATATTGATCTAAATAGTTTTTGGGTGTATAATAAATAGGAAAGGCAAGGTTATGCATCTTTATCGAATAAGTCAAAGTCTGCTAGAAAAAGGATTAAACCTTTTGATCGGAGGGCAGTTTCAGATGAAAACCAGAGAAGGAGTTTTCCGGGGCGAGATTAAAGAATGCATGGCACTTAGCAACAGAAGGATCAAAATATCCTTCAATTGGCTCTGTGTGGGCTATGTCTTCTTTGATAACTCTGGCTTGCCCAAACCGCGAAAATGGGTCTTACTCAAAGATCCACCCGGTTTACATCATGTGGATTTGGAATGGCGTTATTTCTACTTCCAAACAGATGAAAACCGAGTCAAAATAAAAGGGCAATTGGGCGAAATCTGTCATTTGTTCAGAAAGGGAAATCACACGAATCTAGTGCGATGCGGAGATGAGTTCGTAGCATACGCCAAGATTCATCAGTTGGAGTTTTGGCAAGCGATTATTGCCATACTTCTTAAAAATAAAAACTGTGGGTGACGTTATCTAAACCCTCAAGAAGCCCTGCTAAACCACTTACGTGTCATGCAGGCTTTTTCGTTTCTATTTTGATATGCTAAGGTTAAGTAACAATGAAAATACAGCATAACTACAATTTATCTAAGCTCAACACTTTCGGCATATCTGCGAATGCCAAGTTTTTTATCGAAATTCACAATGAACAGGATTTAAAAGAACTTTTTAACACTTCTGAATTTAAAGATGCTAAAAAAGTGTTTTTGGGCGGAGGCAGTAATGTTCTTTTTACCAAGGATTTCGACGGGCTGGTTATTTTAAATAAATTGAAAGGTATAGAGATTTTAAGCGAAGATGCTGAAAGCGTGGTTATCAGGTGCATGGGCGGAGAGATCTGGCATGACCTGGTCATTTTTACCGTCGAGCGCAATTTATGGGGCATTGAAAATTTATCGCTTATTCCAGGCACAGTCGGCGCGGCGCCGATGCAGAACATCGGCGCTTATGGCGTCGAGCTCGAAAGTGTGTTAGTGAACGTCGAAGCCTATGAAATAAGTACAGGTAAAAAATTAGTTTTCAGTAAAAACGAATGCAAACTCGGCTACCGCAACAGTATTTTTAAAAACGAAATGAAAGGCAAGTACTTTATCACGGCTATAACTTTAAAATTAAGCAAAAAAGAAAACAAAAATCTCTCCTACAAAGCGCTTACTGATCATCTAGAGAAAAATAAGATAAAAGTTCAGAATCCCAGGGACATCAGCGATGCCGTTTCGTATATTAGAAAGAGTAAGTTGCCGGATCCTGCAATTATTCCAAATGCCGGCAGTTTTTTTAAAAATGTTTTTGTGGAGCCAGCCGAATTGGAAAAATTACAGAAAACTTATCCAGAGATGCCATATTTTGAAGAAGAAACCTCACCCCAACCCTCTCCTGGAAGGAGAGGGAGAGAGATTAAAATTCCGGCTGGTTGGCTGATTGAAAAATGTGGATGGAAAGGAAAAAGGCTAGGCAATGTCGGCGTGCATGAAAAGCAAGCCCTGGTTTTGGTTAATTACGGCAGGGCGAAAGGAGAAGAAGTGCTGACTTTGGCTCATAAAATAATTGCTGATGTGAAAGACAAATTCGGCCTTGACCTCGTGCCCGAAGTCAATTTGATTTGATAGGTTTAAAAATGTATAATGCGTTAAGTATTATTAATTTAATTAATATAATTTTATGGACAATATTAATTTGCCAAATCAATATATCAAAAATCTTTATCGAGCGTTGTTTGTCTTTTTAATTGTCTTGTCTTTGTTCTTTGTCGTAAAGTTACTAGCTGAATTTAGATCTTACGGCATGATGGACAGTTCGGAATCCAACACGATAACTTTATCTGGCCATGGAGAAATAATGGCTGTGCCGGACATCGCAAATATTTATTTTACAATCAAGAAAGAAGCAAAAACAGTCAAGGAAGCTCAAAATGGAGTGGCAGAAATAGAGAAACGGGCACTAGACTTTTTGAAGGAGAATGGAGTAGCGGATAAAGATATAAAGACTATTGATGCGTCTTTTAATCCTAAATACGAATGGAAGCTAAGACCTTGCCCTTATGATCCTTCAATGGGAGTCGTCTCACGTCCTTGTCCGGGCGGGAAAAATGAACTTACTGGCTATGAAGCGTCAGAAAGCATAAATGTAAAAATCAGAAATACTGATAATGTTGGCAAAATTATACAAGGTCTGGGAGGCTTGGGTGTTACCGATTTAAATGGACCGAATTTTACGATAGACAATGAAGATGCCTTGAAAGCGCAGGCGCGAAAGAAAGCCATTGATGATGCAAGAGAGAAGGCACAAGCTCTAGCCAAAGATTTGGGTGTAAGATTAGGCAAGATCTCAAGTTTTAGTGAAAATGGAAATTATCCTATCTACTATGCTGAGTCTGCCATGATGAAAAGTGATACGGTGTCAGCTCCCGCTCCAGCCCAGATTCCAAAAGGGGAGAATACCATCAGCTCGGATGTGACCATAATTTGGGAGATACGGTAATAATAAATATGTTATACTGTTAGGTATGAAGTTTAGACAATCACTTTTCTGGGATACCAATCCGGAAACGATAGACCTTAAAGAAAATGCGCCATATATAATCGAACGCATCATGGATTTTGGGCGTGATGATGAAGTTCGATGGCTCTGGAATTATTATGATAAAACTCTTATGAAAAAAGTCGTTTCAAAATCACGTTCCCTTAATCCTCAAACTAAAGCGCTATGGACTCTTCTTCTTCAAAAAGCCTAAATTTCCATCTCGGTATTTTGCCGGAGAAGACAAGAAAAGCATTAGATTTTCTCTCAAAAAAAGACTGGTTGGCAGATTCAAGGTGGTATTTGGCTGGAGGAACAGCGCTGGCTCTTCAGACTGGACACCGCAAGTCTGTCGATCTGGATTTCTTTACTCAAGATAAATCATTTTCAAATGATAATCTGCTCGGACACTTTTCATCGTTAGCCGAATGGAAGACAGACATAAACAGCCAGGGTACTATTTATGGGGAATTATTTGGCGCCAAAGTCAGTTTTATCGCATACCCTTTTTTCACTCCCGTCGAAAAACCAATGCTGTTTGGGTACGTTAAAATTTTAAAACAGCCTGACATTGCAGTCATGAAAATAATCGCTATTTCCCAAAGAGGCAGAAAGAGAGATTTTTTTGATTTATACTGGCTCGTACATCATGGAGAAGATTTAGAAAATACAATACGCAAACTTAAAAATCAATATCCGACAGTTGCGCATGACTATCATCACATTCTAAAAAGTCTTGTGTATTTCGAAGATGCCGAAAAAGATGCAACTCCCGAGATTAATTTCAAAGTAACTTGGAATGAAATCAAAAATTTCTTCATTCATCATATTCCTCAAATAACTAAGGATCTTGTAGATTTGAATTGATAATTTTAGTTATCCCCACCGGTACTATTGTCTAAACCCTGCGGGGGGGGGGTACACTTAAGAAATATGAAGATATATATTTTATTTGTTTTTGTTTCCTCCTTTATTTTTTTTGGTCTGAATATTAATATTAATTCTGCAAGCGCTGATTGTTCACTGGGCTATGTTACTTTGAGAGTGGGTTCTAGGGGTGCTGAAGTTGCATGTCTCCAGAGTATTGTTGGAGTAACTGCGGACGGCAAATTTGGTCCTAATACGAAGACCGCAGTTCAAGCTTGGCAAGCAACTCATGGTTTGACAGCTGATGGAGTAGTTGGTCCTTTGTCTAAAGCAGCTATTTCGGTCGGAAAACCACAACCAACTTCATCTACTAATTTGCAATCAAATATTTCTAACAATACTACTAGAGATGCCAATCCTCCCCAAATATTCATATTTTTAAGCCAATCTACTGATATTGATAACACAAAAAGTAAAGTAGGAAGCGATCCGAGACTTAGTGGCACTCGAACATTGACCAGCACATACAATGTTACTAATCAACGCGGTCTTGTAGAGGCCCTTCGGGACACAAAAGATCAACTTCCTTTTTTTTCTTATATCTCAAAAGAAAAAACTGCTCCGCTAAAAGAGTGTAATTATAAGACATTTACACTTGAATCGAGCTGGAAATATCCAACTTTTACCAATCAGTATATTGAAAATTGCGAAGTTAAGACAGCCAGACAAACATATCCGGCTGGTGCACTTGATACGACGATAGCAAAGCAGGCAATTGGCCATTATGAAAATCTAATATTAAGAGTCTTTGATGCTGGTGGACCTGGCTTGAATGATGAAAGTTATACAGATATAACTGATACATCTACGACGATATTTGCTCTCATCGGCGGACTAGAAACCAGGAAATATACTTCCATTGTTTCATTTAACGGATCATGGTTAGATGCAATGGCTCCTATATGCGATACAAATCAGTGTGTAGGAACGAGTTCCGGCTGGCCAGTGGATTGCGGTAGTAATAGATGTAAAAAGAAAGTAATCAGTAAGGGTGGGTGGGATGTTCAGGACGTGACTCCTAAGCTGACAGGAATGGGGGAAGATCATCTAACTTACTCCGTCAGTCTTACCGGTGGACCTGACCTCGTAGGTCCTGCTCCAAAAGTGAACCGCCCACCAACACCACAAGCCCAATCCGGATCCTCACTTACTTTGACCGGTTCCGGTTTTGATGCGGGTAGCGACAATTGGGTGCTCATTAGCAATGATTCGAATTCAGTTACCTTATCAGATATAGAAAGTGATGGAACTAATATAACGTTTACAATTCCTGGGACTAATGAATTACCTATAGGAGACTATAATGTGCAATTGGGGACTACGCCAAGTGATTGGAGTGATCCGATTTCTCTTTCTATAACTACCGTTCCCGTAACTCCCACCCTCTCCTTCGAAATCAACGGCCACTCAAGCTCCTTCTCTGTCACGGGAGGCACCTCAATCACCCCGGAGTGGGGAACAGTAAATGCCACTTCGTGTTCCAACAATTGGAATGGCGACACTTCTCCAAAAAACAAAGGAACAGAGTCTTTCTCTGCTTCAGCAACCAAAACATACACCATTAGTTGCTCTGGTGATGGAGGATCTGTGTCAAAAAGCATCACGGTTTCTGTCGCAAACTCCACCTTCCCCCTCACCATTACAAAATCCGGTTCAGGCCAGGTACGCTGTAACCAAGAAGGATGCGGATCAACATTTCCAGAAAACTCACAAGTGACTCTCACCGCCGTGCCTTCCACAGGATACAGATTCACAGGATGGAATGGAGACTGCTCGGGCACGAGCTTATGCACCTTCACCATGACAGGAGCAAAGTCTGTCTCGGCTTCCTTCTCACCCATCCCTACTCCCTCTCCCGTTGTCACTCTCTACACCAAACCTGAACCAGAAGGCAATGACACATCCGTTGTCCTCTCTTCAGGAGAGGACATCACCCTTATCTGGTCTTCAACAAACGCCACTTCCTGCACCTTTATTCCACAGGAAGCAGAGAAAGACGGAAACTGGTCAGGTCATGCAGGCCCCGTTGGCACTTCCGGCTCTATTACCGCTCCCGTCATCGGCGATACCACCTTCACCTTCACCTGTACGGGAGGGGGAGGAACAACTTCCCAAACCATAAAAGCGGTCATAGGGGAGAGCGCCATGAACTCTTCATCTTCACAGCTTGCCAATGTGATAGGTAGTGTCACAAAAAATGTTTCGATAACTGAAAATGTTATTAGTCCAGGAAAATTCTACTTTACGAAGTGGCTGGAAGAAGGATCATCTGGAAATGAAGTTATGGAGCTTCAAAAGTTTTTAAATAATGTTGGGTATGACAGCGGAACTGTTGATGGGAAATTTGGTTCTAGGACGGAAGAAGCTTTGATTAGACTGCAGATTGCAAATGGACTAAAAAGTGATGGGATAGTCGGATATGAAGTTCGAAGTTTTCTGAATAAGTAAGACTTGATAGCTAATTAACTTATAGCTTTTTAGCTTATTAGGGGTTATAATTATAGCCAGCTAATTAGCTATAAGCTAGGAAGCTATTAAATATGGAAATTCTAGGAAAAATACTCGGCAATGGGGCAAGGATCAAGATAATGCGGCTTTTTTTGCTGAATCGAGGCAAGGGCTTCAAAAGCAAGGATATCAGGAAACGTAGCCGGCTAAATCCTGATGTGGTTCGCCGAGAGCTCCGGTTGCTGGCTTCGGTTGGTTTTATCAAAAAACGCTCTTCTGTATCGCAGGATTGGTACTTCAATTCTCTCTTTAAGTATGGCAAAGAATTTGATGAGCTTTTAGTGCGGTCGGATACGGTCAACAAGCAAAAACTCCTAAATAATTTCAAAAACATCGGCCGAGTTAAACTCCTGGTGGTTTCCGGCGTTTTTATTAAAAATGATGATTCCAGAGTGGACTTGCTTATCGTTGGGGACAAGATGAAACGAGGTAAGATCGAAAAGGGGGTTAAAAGGCTGGAAGCGGAAATCGGCACAGAGCTCACTTATGCCATTTTCGAGACCAAAGAGTTTTTCTATAGGATAAGTATGTATGATAAGCTCGTTCGGGATATCTTAGATTACCCGCATGAGGTTCTTTTTCAGGCTAAGGAGTTATCCACACAGGCCCTAAAAAAGGTCTGAAAATGGCTTTGGATTTGATATAATAGAACTATAGCTTTTTATAAGGTCGAAACTTTTAAAAAAGTGTTTATTATTAACATTAGCAATTTATTATGAGTAACATTTGGATGACATGGGGAGATGTTTTTAACGTATCCCTTCAAGAGTTGTGGATGGGTTTTATTCAATTCGCTCCGAAGCTTATAGTTGCGATTATATTCTTCGTGATCGGTTGGGTTTTGGGTACTATTATTGCTCGAGCGCTCGAGCAAGTTTTTACTGCTCTGAAGATAGACAATCTATTGAAATCTATCGGAGTCGAAGGTTTCTTTCGAAGAGCTGGAATGAATCTAAATTCCGGATACTTTATCGGGCAGGTCGTGAAGTGGTTTGTGATTGTTGTTTTTCTTCTACCTTCATTAAATCTAGTCTTTGGTCCAGATAATCAAGTCGCTTCTTTCTTGGTGGATGGTGTCTTAGTCTTCCTTCCAAGAGTTATAGTGGCGGCTCTTATCTTGATCATTGCTACGATTGTGGCTGATGCTCTGTCGAAGACCGTAGTGGCTTCAGCTCGAACTATGAATTTGACTTCGGCCAATATGCTCGGCACTATCGCCAAGTATGCGGTCTGGATCTTTGCCTTTATCATTGCGCTTGGGCAGCTCGGAGTAGCGGACTACTATATGAGTGTTCTCTTTACTGGTATTATCGCTATGCTTTCCATCGGCGGCGCTCTTGCCTTCGGTTTGGGTGGACGCGATGCCGCAGCGCGATTTATCGCCAAAGTTAGCCAAGAAGTATCGCATCGGGGATAGTAAATTAGATTCTAGTTTATAAATACAAAAAAAATGTCCCCAGTTCACTCTGGTTGACATCTTTTTTGATTTTGACTTTTATTACTCCAGGTCTATAATAGAGATATATGAATAATTTAACATTAAAAAACCGAACAAAAGAAATAAATTATGAGAAAAATCTCCGAAAGCTTTTGGGTTGGGAAGATTCTGATGCTAGAATTCTGAGGAAATCTGCAGGAATGCTCAAGGGCGTCCTAAAAAAGTCCGGAGTAGCTTATCAAAGAGAAATGAGAAAAGAATGGGAAACTAGAGTTAAAAAACTAGAAAGACTAAGTAAAAAATAAGATGATGTATCTACTGGATTCCAACATCTTGATAAGTTTTCTAAATGGCAGTAAAAAGGAAATTGATTGGATTAGTAATGCAAAGAAAAATAATGATTTCTTGGGTTTTTCTGTAATCAGTAAAATTGAAACTTTAAGCTTGAGTGAATTAAGAGAAGAAAAAGTACAGGATATAGAAAATTTCCTAAATCTTTTTAGTGAGTCGCATTTAAGTAACGACATTGCTTTATTGTCAGCACGACTCCGTAGAAATTTAAGATTATCTTTAGGTGACGGAATCATTCTTGCCACTGCTATTTCAAGAAGAATGACTTTAGTTACAAACGATAAAACACTTATCAAAAAAGCAAAGAATTTAGTAGAGATATTATCATTATAACTAGTCGAAATTACTAAAGTTTAAATATAAAAATAATGACCTCTCAATTTAAAAAATTTTTATTAATTATAACTTCAATTATAATAGGCTGTGGATCTTTTGTTTTGTTGGCAAATATTGTAATTAATTCTGGTTCTGACAACTTTAACGCTGGTCCAGCTTTTGGGATTTTATTTGTCCCTATATCTATAATTATTATGTTTGTTTCTTATAAGCTTTTAAAAAAAGTTTTCTCTTCTAAGTGAGTGGAATAGTTTAGTTACTAAAAAGATGTCCCCAGGTTATCCCCGCAAAGACTTTTGGGCATATTTGACATCATATTTCCTTTCGTATATACTCTCTTAATCAGTATGATAATAACGAAAAACAAACTCAAAAGGCGGCCTTAATTGCAGACTTTCTTTTGTCTGTTAGCCGCCCGAAAGGCGGTTTTTTTGTTGAAAAATCAGGACGAATGACACTTTGAAAACTGAATTATCTAGTGGATTATAGACGAGGGTCTTTATATCCAACTAGGTAAAAGATTTGAAAAATATTTGAGTCCCGAGCGGTCGGGATATAGTATTTTTTGAGTCTAAAATTCCCCGCCTATTTCAAGGGCGGGGTAAAGTGGTTTTCAAATTTCTTAACAGGAAATTTAAGGGCGTACGGTGGATGCCTTGACTTTAAGAGGCGATGAAGGACGTGGCGTTGCTGCGATAAGCTTCGGGGAGGTGCTTAGCAACCTTTG
>Ga0209542_10009878_pt1 | contig 17377 bp, 16 predicted proteins | sample RifCSPhighO2_01_FD_184028 | JGI IMG/M metagenome (GOLD analysis project Ga0209542, IMG submission 184028) | Soil microbial communities from Rifle, Colorado - Rifle CSP2_plank highO2_0.1 (SPAdes) (version 2) | ecosystem: Environmental > Terrestrial > Deep subsurface > Rock core/Sediment ...
CCCTGCCGTAACCCCGGCGCTACAGTAAGGACTATGGGAGTAATCCCTTTGTAAGAATTATCAATATAAACATACGCTCCTGTAGGAGTACTGGTAGCGTTTATTTTCCCAGTAGTAGCAGAAGTAGTACAGGCTCCTGCTAAACATCCCGTTGGACAAGCATACGTTATTGATTGAGAACCACCTGGACCACCAGAACCCCCTGCAACACAAACACATTCACTTAACCGCGTACTGTCAATGCACCTATCCAAACAGCCCACACCCGTAGAACTACCCGACCAGGTGATATTACTTGAGACATTGTAGTTTAATCCGCCGTCATTATCCGTGCAAAAGAGAGTGGTGGTGGTTTGATTAGTAGAGGTTCCATTTGTCTGATTTCCAACCGTGGCATTGGAAGTTTGATTCACGGGAGCAGATTGACAGGCACTATTCGAGCAGCCATACGTGCAGTACGTCCCGTTGTTCCACTCATAGCAGGAGTCTGCATCAAAATTACCACAGGTCTTGAGATAACTCCCCACACAAGTAGCGGTGGGAGTTGACCCCGGTGTTGCAGTACATTCAGAAGTACACAAAGAAGTCTGATTGCTACTAGACGCATTCGTTGCCGTCGCATTGGAAGATGTGCCATTGGTTGTACTGTTAGAAGAAGCAACACAGGCCCCATTTACGCAGCCAGTGGGGCAATAGGTTCTAGCACCAATTTCAGAGCAAGAATCGGCATCGAAATTACCGCAAACCACGGCATACATTCCATCACATGCAGAGATAGATTGTCCGGCAGGAGCCGTACATTCGGAAGAGCACGCCGTTTGATTCCCAGTAGTTTCATTTCCTGTGGTAGCATTTGTAATATTCCCAGTAGAACCCTCGATAGCTTTTCCAACGCTAACGCCACAACCGGCTAAAAAAAATAATCCTACTAAAAGAATAATAATGTAAACATTCTTTTTCGACAACAGATTCATGATAGTACCTCTTTTGATGAATTGAACAAGTAAAGCCCAACTTAATAAAACTTTCTTTTTTGTTGGAGCATCCGTGGACTATTCCCCATAACTAATCTTTATCACATCCCCCTCTTTCACCGGATAGAGCGGCGCAACTTCAGCATTGTTAACAATGATTAGCAATTCTTTATCATCTTTCGTGCAGTAGGCAGTGCCATTAACCGTCAGGCAATCTTGGGTTAAAAGCATCCCCGCTTTCTCGGCAATCTGCTGCAAAGAAATTCCAGATGAAAAGAGCTGCACACTGCCTTCGAAGAACGCCACAAAGAAATCTTTTTCATGCGCATTCTTTAAAAGAATCTCTTTGCCAGCAACAACCACGCGCATCGTGGCCTGTTTGGCTTCAGCAGAGTAGGGATACGGAGAGAACTCGTTGCAGGCATTCTGCTGGCATAAATTCTGCGAACAGAGCACCGCGACGGGGCCAGAATCGCAAAGCAGATAGCAATCCGCATCGGACTGGCAAATATTCGGCTCGGCTGGGGAATTTTCTTGGGGTGTGTTGCCCAAAAAGAAGGTAGGAACAGAAAAGCCAATGACAATTAAAGCCAAGAAAGTCAAAAGAAAAAATTTCCGCAGCAAGGCTTTTTGTTTCTCTTTCATGAGGAAGAAGAAAAAGAAGAAGAAATTAAAAAGCTTTCCGGTAAGAAAAGCCTACTTAACAACAATCTTGCCGGTCATCCCCCGCCAGGCTTCACAACTGCTGCAGCTGAACGGAAACTCGCCGGCTTTATCAGCAATAAAGCTCATCCGCGTGGCACCGGAAACTTCTTTTTCGACGCCAAAAGCCGGCAGTGAAAACGTAAACGTGAAGCCGCTTTCTGGCATAATGCTCAGCTGTACTTCATCGCCTTTGCCCACCGTCAGCTTATTCGGCCCAAAGAGCCATTTCTTGGCTATGATGGAAGTGATCACGACATCCTGAACGTCGTCAGATTCCGTACCGCTAGTCGTGCCACTGGTCTCCGTTACAGTAGGAGCTTCTTCCTCACTGGCTGGCTCTGCAGCAACTTGAGCGTCTTGATTAGGAGCACCTGCAGCCAAAGCTGCTTCTACTTCTCGCACAAATACGCTATAGGGCTGGAAGCCACTGAGAACTTTTCCATTAACCACAAAAGCCGGCGTCCCTAAAATGCCTAATGCAGCAGCTTCCTGAACGTCCGCTTGTATATCATCTTGATATTTCTTGCTGCTCAAGCACGATGCAAAGCGATCACCATCCAACCCCAGTTCTTCGGCCCAGGTCGCATACTGCTCGTCTCCCAGCGAACGCTGTCCCTCGAAGAGCTTATCATGGTATTCCCAGAATTTGCCTTGCTCTTGCGCACAAGCAGCAGCCAGAGCAGCAGGCTGGGCTTCCGGATGGCTCTTGAGCGGGAAATCTTTAAAGACAAATGTAACCTTGCCCGTCGCAATATAGCCCTCTTTCAGCTGCGGGAGCGTTTCCGCCCAGAACTTCCGGCAGAAAGAACACTGATAATCACTATACTCCACAACCGTAACAGGCGCATCGGCATCACCTAAGAACGGCTCACCTTCCAAATCCACCCCACGCTCCTCAGCAGCGGCTGTTTCACCGCTTGTCACTGCTGCGCCGGTTAGCTCCTCGCCCGCATCAGAACTGCCTGTTGCTGGCTCTTCTCCGTTTGAAGAAGCTACTTCAGCATCATCATTCGACGCATCTCCAACAGCATCGGCACTTGCTGGCTCGTCAGCAGTATCGCTAAAAGCCGGAGCACTCAGCACAATGCCCTGCGGGAAGAACAATTCCCCATCTTTTGTAACATAAGAGTCTACCTCTTGCCCGGCGACCGCCAAGGTTACTTTATAGAGATCGCCCACTTCTGCCGAATCACGCACTTCAGCAACAAAAGGTGGCTGTAAGAGTTTCGTATTCACAAAGCTCAGCACTTTCTGCGTGGCTTCTTCTTCAGCAAGCACTACTTTCTCAGGCGACGTTTCTTCGCCGCCAAACTGGAAGCCGTCCGTTACGACGGAGAATAACAAAAGGATGAGCACGATCCCCGTCATGGCCTTCCACGTCGAGACGGACTTCAGCGTGCCGCTGCCATTCTCCGTGGCCCAGGGATTGACGGGTGCTGCGGAAATAGCTGAAGAGGCGGTTGCTTTTCCTGATTCTTTTGCCGCTTCTTTCAGCACCGGCTCTTTTTTCGGCAAAGATTCTTTCACCACCGAGAAAGATGATTCCTGTTTTTGATCCAGCTTGGGCGCTGCTTTGGGATTGGGCTCCTGCCGGATTTCATGCACCTGGACTCTCTTTTCCGCTCTCGGCTCTTTTTTCTCCTCTTTCTTTTCCATTTTCTCGACCTTCACCGGAGTAATCTTTATCGCGCTTTTTTCAGCACTTTTTTTCATGCTGCTTTTCTTTTCTAAAGAAGCATCGGAATATCCAGACACTACCGAAGAAGTCCCCGAAGCGCTCTTCGCCCCATTTTTCTTAGGCAGAGCCTCTTCAACGAGATCCTCCTCACTGATGAACTCCTCGTCTAAAAATGATTGTTCCATATCATCAAGCTGCTTTTGTTCCACAAAAACCACCCCTCTTTACTGATTTGAAGCATCACCTGCTTTAAGCGATGCGTGTAATAATCCATCCCCCTCTTTGTTCGTCTGTTGAACAGAATCTTATAAACATTTAGCGGGTTAAACAGTTACATCTTAGTGTGTTGGTTGGGGAATAAATGTTTAAGATGGTAAAGTAAGAGGGGGCGGCTGCTGGGCCAAATGGCAAAAGGTGATGCTATGAAAAGCCAAAAATGCCAAAGCTCTACTCCAGAATAGTTAAAAAGCTTAATAACGTCCCAGAGATTTAGCCTAAAATATTATGGAATTTCGCATCCAGCGGAAAGAGGACGAGAATCTCCACAAATATCCCTCAGAAGATCTGGCCATCGCCAGGAAATTCGGCGAAAAGCTGCGCAAAGAGCTGCAGGATTTCGTCATGGGTGTGGTTGTTTTCGGCTCTACGGTCCGGAGAGAGGCCACGGAAAAGAGCGATATTGATGTGCTGGTGGTCACGAATGACACCACCTATCTTATCAGCGAGGCTTTTGTCGAAGGCTATCGCATCATTGTCGAGCGCCTCATGAATGAGACTTCTGATAAACTGCACGTGAATTCCATGACGTTTACGTCGTTCTGGGAAGCCGTCAAAGCGGGCGATCCCGTTGTCGTTAATATGCTGCGGGACGGCGTGGCACTCTTTGATTCCGGATTCTTTGATCCTTTGCAGCGGCTGCTGAAGCTCGGGCGATTGCGCCCGTCAGAAGAAAGCGTCTGGCATTATTTTGGCAGAGCACCGAAGACTTTGCTGAACAGCCGCTGGCATGTTTTGCAGGCGACGCTCGATCTGTACTGGGCGGTCATTGATGCCGCCCATGCTGCTTTGATGCGCAAGGATGTGATTCCGCCTACTCCAGAGCATGTGGCTGATTTGCTGGAACGGACTTTTGTCAAGCACAAGCAGCTGGAAATGAAATATGTGGAAACCATGCGGCGCTTCTACCGGCTGAGCAAGATGATTACCTATCGCGAGATCAAAGAGATTTCTGGGCCGGAATTCGAGCGATACTATCATGAAGCGGATGAGTTTGTCAGGCGGATGAAACGGCTGATTGAACGGGGAACGGTTTGAGTTTTAGCGGGTAAAAAATATTTTCTTCGACAAAACTTATGACTCGAAAAACCCTTCCTCCCGTAAACTGCAAAAATTCTTCTGGCCAATGATGATATGGTCAAGGAAAGTAATCCCCAGCAAATTGCCGGCATCCCGCAGCTGCTTCGTAAGAGCAATGTCTTCTTCGCTCGGCGCCGGGTCGCCGCTGGGATGGTTGTGCACCAAAATGCAGGCTGCGGCCCCTTCCAAAAGCGCTTTCTGGAAAAGCTCTCGCGGATGAATCACGGATGCAGTCAAACTGCCGATGAAGAGGGTTTCCTCCTTCAGCACTCGCTTGCGGGCATCGAGATACATCCCTTTGCAATGCTCCTGCTGCAGCGTGGACATCTCGGGAAGCAGCAGCTTGGCTACATCTTTTGCCGAATGGATTGTGATGCGCTTTTCTTTCTGGAACGCTGCTAACCGTCGTCCCAATTCAAAGCATGCCAAGAGTTGGCAGGCTTTGGCATCGCCGATGCTGGATAGGTGTTGTAACTCGGCGTACGTCGCCCGGGAAAGCGTGCGGAGGTTGTAGTGCTGCAGGATGCGTTGGGCAAGATCAAGCACATTCTCTTGTGCGGAGCCCTGGCGCAGCACGAGTGCCAGCAATTCTGCCGTGCTCAAAGCTTGGGGGCCCTGCTTGGCCATCCGCTCCCGAGGGCGCTCTTCTACAGCAATATCTTTGATGCGCATAGTTGATAGTGAGAAGAACTCCTCTACTCCTCTTCCCCGGAATTTTTCTCCAGTCTCTTCACCGCTTCCGGCTGCTCCAGATAATTCTCGGAAGTGCTTACTTTTCTGCCGCTTTTCTTCTCCAGATCTTTTCGGGCATTGCCGGCAACAGAACCGTCTTCCTGAGCAGCGGTTTTTCCCTCATCAAATCTTTGAGCGCTTTGGGTTTTGGTGATCTCGGTTGTCGCTGCTTCGCCCAGCATGGAGAAAATAAGCTCTAAGCCGTTCATGTGGTCGCGGAGGTTCTCTCGCTTCAGGCCTTTGGACTGTTTGTATTCGCCGGGGGTCATGCCGAACGTCGCTTTGGAGATTTCTGCGGTGAGAATCGCATATTCACGCTCCGTACCGACGCCTCTCTTTTTCCATTCATCCGTTAGCTCTTCTCGAACGGCTATCCCTCTTACTCGCTTTTCAATCCAAGCATCAGAATAGCCTTTTTGCCGGTATAACTCCCGCATCCTTTTTTGAGCCAGTTCGGGGTTCTCTATTTCTTGTACTCGCTCATAGCCGACTTTGGCGAGCCATGCTTTGAAAGGTTCTGCATTTTTAGAAGGGATGGATTGGATGATACGAAATAAAGCTTCCGTGTCAGCACAGTCCGTTTCGTAGGATTTCCCATCAGAAGAAAGCAATTTCAGTTGTCGACAAAATGTCGATAACTCAATTCCGCTGGTTTCTTGTTCTCGTTTCTTTAACCGATACCAATAATCTTTAGGGTCAACACTATCCGTTAAAGCTCCAATAATATCAACTACAGAGAAAAACCACCGATTCTCCTGCCAAATCCGCCTTATTTTTTTATCCTGAAAAACCACCAACGCTTGATTCTTGTCCATGCTGCTTCACCTCATGTTACGAGCTTAATATTTCAGTCGAAGCACCCCTATATAAACTCTGCCCGCACCTGTCCAGTTGTCCAGTGGCTCTGTGACGATATTCTCTTTAGATGGAGAACTCTCGCCAAAACCAAAAACATTTAATAACCTCTCCTTCTTTCTTGGCGTTGATGAAAGAAACCAGCTCATCAAAAGAGAAAGCGATCATTCTCAAATACGCCCTCCAGAACGCCCACGATTTTGGCGGCAAGGTGAATGTGCAGGCAGTTCTCGGTGCCGTGCTGCGGGAAAAGCCGGAGCTGAAAAAAGATGTTCCCAAAGCGCTCAAGGAAATCCAGAATATCGCCAAAGAAGTTGAGCAGCTTTCCCCAGCAGCCCAGCAAGAAAAACTCAAATCTCTTGCGCCTGAACTTCTGAAGAAAGCTGAGAAAAAAGCAGAAGGCCCCTTAAAGCCACTGCAGAAAGCCGTGCCGGGAAAAGTATCCCTGCGCATTGCTCCTTCGCCGAGCGGCTTGCTGCACATCGGCCACATTTATGGCACCTCTTTAAATTACGAATACGCCAAAATGTACAACGGAAAATTCTCCGTGCGCATTGAAGACACGGATCCTGAAAAGATTTACCCGCCGGCATATGATCTCATTGTTGAGGATGTGCAATGGCTGACGGACAACGGCGTTTCCGAAGTCATCGTGCAGTCCTCCCGGCTGGGGATCTATTATGATTATGCGGAAAAGCTCGTTGCGCTGGGCAAAGCATATGTCTGCACCTGTGATGCGGACAAATGGCGGGAGATGAAAAACCGGGGAACGGCCTGCAGCTGCCGTATCCTAAACGAGAAAGACCAGCAGCTGCGCTATGCGAAAATGTTCAATGAGTATGCGGAAGGGGAAGCTGTCCTGCGGCTCAAGACGGACATCACGCACAAAAATCCGGCGATGCGCGATTTTGGGATCATGCGCATCAACGAGCATGTGCATCCTAAAACCGGCAAAGAGCAGCGCATGTGGCCACTGATGGTTTTTTCCGTTGCCATCGACGACCATGAGCTGGGCATCACCCATGTGCTGAACGGGAAAGAGCACGCCGACAATGCGCTGAAAGAACAGATTATCATGGACTATCTCGGCTGGAAGCCGCCGGTGTACGGGCATTGGGGGCGCATCAATTTTTCCGGATTTTCCGTCAGCAAATCAAAAACAAGACTTGCTATAGAAGAAGGGCAATACAAAGGCTGGGATGACATCCGCCTGCCTTTTCTGCAGGCGTTACGCAGAAGAGGCTATCAAGCGCCCGCTTTCCGCAAGTTTGCACTGGAAATCGGCCTCAGCCTAAATGACAAGACCGTGAGCATGGAAGAATTCTGGAAGATGATCAATGCTTTTAACCGTGAGATCATCGAGCCTCGAGCCAATCGCTATTTCTTCGTCGATGATCCCGTCGAAATTACGATCGAAGGCTGCTCCTCTCGAGAAGTGCACGTGCCCCTGCATCCGGATTTCCCGGAACGGGGAAAGCGCACGTTTAAGACCACGGAAACTTTTCTGATTGCCAAGAACGACTACAAGCAGCTGGCTGAAAGCTACGTGCACCGCCTGATGGACTGCTGCAACTTTAGTTTGCAAGGCACAACGTTCCGCTTCCTGTCCCAGCCGTATGACAATTATAAAAATGCCAAAGATCAGGGAAAGATCATCCACTGGCTGCCGGCTGCCACCAAACTGCAGGCAGAGGTGCTGCTGGACACCGGCCTGACGCTTTCCGGAGTAGCCGAAGAAGCGCTGCAGAAGTTGCCCGTGGGAACCATTGTGCAGCTGGAACGGCGCTTTTTTGCGCGTATTGATACTATAACAAAAAGTAAAATAACGCTGTGGTATTTGCATAAGTGAGATGAGAAGTATGCAGAGCATCATCAGGGAGAGAACTGAAAAAAGGAGGTACACCATGGGAAAAATAAGCAGGGATACGCCATTAGCTGAATTAACGTTTCGCCGCTATGAGAAGCCGTCCGTGAGCGAACGAGAGCTGGTCAGAAAATTCTGCCTGTCCGTGGGCTTGCTGCAGCCAGGAGATTCGCGGGACGTTGTCGTGGATGTGCTGCACGTCTTGCTGAAAGCAAGGCAGCGAAAAGAGGAACTCCATTCCGAAGAAATTAAAAACCTGGTTATGGATGAGCGCAAACGCTCGGGATTGCCGATGCTGGGCGTGGCTTCGTCGAACGTACGGCGGCAATTAAAACGCATCAAAGACCTGCATTTTATCGAGACCAATGCCAACCTGTATCGCATCACGGAATGGGCAGACCTTTCCGAGCTGTTTGAAGAGAAAGTGCACAACTTCCTGCTAAAATCAGTCTTAGGCCGGGTGCGGGAGTACGTCAAGAGAATAGACGAAGAGTTTGGTGGGAAAGAAAGATTTGCCAGGAAGAAAGAAACTCCAGAACGAGAGATGAACGCGGAGAAGAGCATCTTCGGAAAAATAATTCCCTAAATAAGAGAACGCCAAAGCACGTTAAAACATGACAAAATACGAAGCTGGGCCGCGGACGCAAGCCATCCTGGGCATGCAATTTGGCGATGAAGGCAAAGGTGCCGTCGTTGCGACCTATGCCCGGGAAGCAGATATTGTGGTGCGCTTTAATGGCGGCGGGAATGCCGGGCACACTCTTTATACGGCGGAAGGAAAGAAAGTCGTGGTGAATGATGCGCCGTCGGGGGTTATCTTTCCTCACATTACGAACGTCATCGGCAACGGCAGTGTAGTGAATTTGGAAACGTTGGCAAGAAATATTGACGGCTTAGACACAAAAATTCTGATCTCCGATGCTGCCCATCTGGTGCTGCCTTACCATAGCGAGATGGACAAAGCTCGGGAAGAAGCACGGGGAAAGAAAATTGGCACAACTGCTAAAGGCATAGGGCCAGCGTATGCAGACAAAGCAAATCGTATCGGCATCCGGGCAGGGTTACTGAAGCATCCGCAACGGCTGGAAGAAGTGCTCGCCGAAACGTTAGAATTTAAGAACCGAGAGCTGCGCTCATTGGGCAGCGAGAAGCAATTCTCGATGAAAGAAATTCTCGAGTGGTTAGAACCCCATCGCCAACGCTTTGCGCCAAGCGTGATTGATACAGCAGAATATCTGCAGGAAGCGATCCGCCAGCGGAAGAAAATTGTTCTCGAAGGGGCCAATGGAGCTTTGCTGGATCTCGATCACGGAACGTATCCTTACGTCACTTCTTCGACAACCACCATCGGCGGCGTCCTTTCTGGTACAGGACTAAACCATCGCCAGATCGGCAGAGTTATCGGCGTTGTAAAAGCATATACGAGCCGTGTTGGCGAAGGCCCCTTTCCGACGGAAGGCGAGCCGTATGAAAACATAAAGCAGTTCAAGAAAGGAGAACGGACTATTACCGATGATGAAGAGAAGCTCGTTCATGAGGGAACGGGCTGGGAAAAAGGATATGACCGCATCGTTTCCCGCTGGATCCGCGAAAGCGCCGAGGAATTTGGCGCAACGACGGGAAGGCCGCGGCGCATCGGGTGGCTGGACTTGGTGGCGGCGAAGAAAGCGGTGCAGCTGAACGGCTGCAATTACTATGCTTTGACTCGGCTGGACAATCTTGACGGAACATTCCGCCTGAAAGTCTGCACGGCATACAAACATAAAGAGACCGGAGAAAAGACGGAGATATTCCCTAGCGATACGGAAGATTTAGCAAACTATACGCCCGTGTATGACATCATTCCAGGATGGAAATCGACAAAAGGAATGCGCACTTTTGCTGAACTGCCAGGGAGTGCACAATGGTACGTCAATCTGACTTCTGAATACCTAAACATCCCACCAGCCCTGCTCAAGAACGGGCCGCAGCAGGACGACCGGATTGAGATGTTTAAGTTGTGGTAAGAGAAACTTCCGAGCGATGAGCATTGCAGAATAATGCTTAAAGCCAAGAAAAACTTATAACACCCAGCAGTCCCATCTTTTGCTATGAAAAAGGGGTTGAGTCTATTGTTTCTGGCAGTGCTATCCTTTCTCTTATCGTTTACTTCTGCTGGTGAAGCAACCCACAACAACCTTCTTCTCTCTCCCAGCCCCATAATCAGAACCGATGTCATTAGCGAACAACGAGTCGGAGTTTTTTTAATCGACTATGTGAACGATGGAAACGAGCAAACAAGAGAGCAGGTTGAAGAAGCAATTTTTCATTCCCCGTGGTCTATAAACAATTTTGTACGAGATTCTTCTTACAACAAAACCTGGCTTACGGGAGACGTTTTTGGCTGGGTGCATCTTGCTGAAGAAGAACGCTATTGCTGGCCGGATGATGGCACGCTTTTGGACCATTTTCTGGACCAAGGAATTAATTTTCGGCAGTATGGGCGATTTGTTTTTCTGATTCGTGGGACAAAAGTTGGCTGTTCCTGGGGGTCTTCTAGTTTTGGAAAAATTCCGCTGCAGACACCCGACGGCCTGGTAAATGCGAGTGTGAGCAGAATAAGAACACCAACATTTTATTTCCCGAGCGATGTCTCTCGGACCACCAACACTGTTCTGGCCCATGAGCTCATACACTCTTTCGGCATCACCGGACACGCCAATGCTTACGAATGCGGGAAAGTAACGCTGACAGCCAATCGAAGCTCCTGCACCCAACTCTCCGAAAACGACCCTTTTGACATCATGGGAAGAAGATATTGGTCTGCACAGCCCAATGCCTGCTATAAAGAAGAGCTGGGCTGGCTTAATGCCACCGAGATAAAGACTATTCGGAAAAGTGGGAAATTTTTGTTATATCCTTTTGAAGACAGCTCCTCAAAAACAAAAGCACTGAAAATTCCTTTAAGAAACCCTATTCCGATCGCCACCGTTTCAGGCAGTGAGCTCTTTATGACAGCTTACTATCTTGAATATCGCATCGGCCAGGGAGTAGATGAACGATTACTCGGCCTTGCCCAGGGGCTATTTATGGCACCAGCCCCCATCAGCACCCAGGGCATCATGATTCGGGGAGCTCTCTTTACCAATGGACAATGTACTACGACCTATCTGCTGGACATGCATCCAGAATCTTATCCCAATAATAGCAGCCCAGCTGCAAACGACTGGATTGATTCGTTCTTGTACGTTGGAGAAAAGTTTGTAGATACAGCAAATGGCATAACGATAATACCAAAGAGGCTTTCGGCAGATGGAGCAATGACTGTTTCAGTTCAATTCCCAACAACCACTTTGCTGAGAGTAGGATAAGAGAAGGAAATGGAGATTATTAGGCAAAAATGGATTTAGACAACCGCTTCTGCAATAACCGCATTCGAGAACAAAAACAAGTGCACCGTCCTATTCCCCGTCAACCCTTGCTCATACTTCCGCCGCTCTTTCCAATACTCTTTCGGATCCAGGCTCTGGCGGAGAATAACTTTGCCGGCGTTTAGCTGCAGCAATTGTGTGCGAATCTCGCTGATTTCTCTTGGAACAATCCCAAAGATTTTGTAAGCCCGAAGAAACGGCGATTTTACGATTCTTTTGGAACAGAAAAATTGTTTTTTCTCATATGCATAGAACTCGAGCATCTGGCCCGCCAGAGCATCCACTTCCGCCAGAAGGCCAGCTTGGAGAACTGCAGGATTGATGTCATACAGATAAGAAAATCCATCAAGGGCTTGGGCAGTTTTTAATCTGGTTTTTTCCTTCGCCGATTCTAAATGCTCTCCGCCCGGCAGCAGCACTATGCTCCGTTCTGCTTTGGCCAGCTTTCCACAATAGATGGTTAGCCGGCTTAAAGCGCCATGGATGGAAAGATACTCGCGCTCTCCTGCAAGAGGAATATCTTTCAAAAACGGCGGCAGCTCGATAGCGATCTGTGGAGTTATCGGCGAATACGCTTGAAGCAGTTCAGCCGGATTCGGCTGTATCGTCTCGAGCGTTCTTCGCACTTCTCCAAGAGGCCGTTCGGTGTCACAGAAAATAATATCGCAGCTTTTCAATTTTTTAATGAGAGCCGAATCCAGCGCATCACCCTGCAGAAAAGTAATATTTTTTATGCCCAGCGCTTCCGCATTCTTTTTGGCCGTTTCCAGTTTCCGGGCATCCCGCTCGACGGCAAATACTCTCTGGCAGGTTTTTGCGAAAGCAAAAGACTGGAAGCCCACGCCGCAGCCGAGGTCTGCGATGGTGTCACATCGCAGGCGTTTCGCACGGTATTCGGCAACCAGTTGCGAAGTGCCAACGCGAACATCTTCAGCAGTGTAGTGCAGCGCTTTATCCGGGAGAACCTGCTTGGGAATTTTTGCACGGGACATTTTTACGAAAAAGAAGAAATCTTATTTCTATTTTCTTTAATTTCTTTATCAGAAAGATGAGAGACTAATGCATCAAATTCTGAGACAAAAAGCTGTGCTTCTGTAAGCATTATTTTCACTTTATTCTCTTGATCTACCTTTATGTAATATTGAGCATCTATTCTCTTCTCTTTATGCTCGTTAATTATCCTCGTTTTATCCTCCCCCAATAAAATACCCACAGCGAGGATTGAACAAGAATGATTTTCGCATTTTACTCCGATTCCCTGAAGGAAGGAATAAAGAGCATAATATTCCGCGTAATAAATAGCCACCGTCGTCCAAAGCATATCTTTGTCTTCAAAATTTTTTTGAGCTCGAAGTAAAGAAGATTTTGCTTGTTCAAGATAGGACCTTGATACCCTTTCATTGGGTTCAACTATTTTCAGCCCCCCTTTTATCTTAAAACACCACTGCAACTGTTTATTTGTTTGTTGGGCATAAAACCCCATTGCTTGCAATGAATTTAATAGGTTCCCAACAAACATTAAAAAACCCCGCAGCTTGCTGCGGTTTGGTTTTTTATTTTCCATAATAACTCCACAGAGCATTTACATAAAAAGAGTGGTTGTTTAAAATGATATGGTTCAGTTCTATCTCTTTTATTAAACTTTCTTGTTCTTTAAGTGCCTTTAAAAAAGTTTTTTCGGTGAGATTAAAGTGATGGGGCTTGAAAGGCAGGAGATGAAAAGGCAATGTTATTTCTCTCTCGGAGACCAGGAGCAGGTCCACATCAGAATTTTTATCTGCGGTGCCCTTGGCGAAACTTCCAAAAACGATGAGGGGAGCAGTTGTTTTTATGCTTTTTAGAAATAGTTTAAAGGGGGGATATTTTTCCATAAATAAGCCGGTTTGATAAATCTCAGCGTGAAGTAAAGAGAATTTAGCTCTAATGTTCTCAAGATTCAAAGAGAAATATTTATTTTTTCCGTCTATTTTGCTCTTAAGAATTTTTAGGTGTTCTAAAGATGCCAGAGTATTTTGGCACGTCTTCAGTGGCAGTTTTGAAAGCTTGCTTATCTGTCTCAGGTAGAATTGGGAAGTATAATCCCCCCGGTAGAGGGAGATTACTTCAAACTCATTGTTTCTAATGTGATACATATGTATCTATTTTTATACGTAACTATTAAAAACTTTCGGTTTTCAGAATGAGGAATTAAATAATATCTTCTTCCGCCACCACGATGAAATCACCCGTAGCCATAACAGCCGAGAACGGAATAAGAATGCCACCTTCTTTGGTGCGCTCCAGCTCCATCTTCTCGGTATAAACCGTCGGATTCCGCAACAGCAGATGAATTAACTCGCCAGAACCAATCTCAAAGACTAAATCCCCCACTTCACCAAATTTCTTGCCGGATTTGGAAACAATAGTCTTCCCTATCAGTTCCCGAGAATAGCTGCGGTCTTTTTCTGCCATGGTTTCACTTTATTCTTGAATAAAAAACAAATAGGGTACTGAATATTTAAAGTTTACGGTGGTGCATCGTCAAGATTTGAAAAGAGATTCGAAAAGATAAGTATTTATAGCTAAAATGGTTTATTAAAACCTATGGTTGAAAAGAGGCTTATCCTGATAGTCGGAGCAGTGATTCTCCTCTCTTTCAGCATTATAAACCTCTTTTCGCTGATTCACTTTACCGGCAGCGCCATCAGTTCCAACACTGGAGACGTGCAGCTGTGCCTGGATGGCCCCCCCACGATAACGGCGATTGCAGATCAAAGTGTTACTGCCGGGAATACGCTGAGCCTGACTGTAGTTGCGAGCGATGGAGATGACAATAATAGTCTCACATTCTATGACAATACGTCCTTCTTTGCCATTGGCAGCAGTACGGGGATCATTAGCTTCGCTTCCTCTTCTGCACAGGTGGGAAGCCACGACATCCTCATCACCGTAGAAGATGATGCGGGCTGCTTGGCACAGAATAGCACGGATACTTTCACCCTGACAGTGGCTGCGGCTGCAGCCGAGGCTGCTGCTCCTGCAGCTGCCGCAGCAGGCGGTGGAGGCGGAGGAGCTGCAGCGCCAAGAAAGGCTCCCGAAGTTTCTTTCGACCTGAGCGAAGAAGTCCTGAAAGTGACGCTGAGCGAATCACAATCTCTGGAACGGACCCTGCGAGTGAATAATACGGGAAAAGTTCCGTTGGAAATAGAAGTGGAAAATCCGCTCAGCCCGTTAGTAGACGTCTTCCCCAAGCACTTCGAGCTGCAGCCGGAAGAAAGCCGCACACTCGTCATTTTCTTCAATCCCGGCAAAAGCGCCCGGCCGGACGTATACAGCGGCTTGCTGCGATTCAAAGGGACATACAACGACTTTCAAGTTATCGAGGAAGCTGCGGTTGTCCTTGAAATCGAATCAGAAGTCGTGCTTTTTGATGCCAGCGTTGACGTCCTCAAGAAAACGCTGCTCCCAGGAGAAGACCTGAAAGCGACCATAACGCTCGTCGATTTACGGCGGCAACAGCATCCTGCCGATGTCAAACTTATCTACACCGTTACGGACGTAAAGAATGCAAAATTCTATGAAGAAGAAGAAATCATCAGCCTGGAACAGCAAGCGTCGTTCTCCAAAACTATCCCACTGCCGGCCACCATCCCCACGGGTGACTACGTTTTCAGCGTCAAAGTGCTCTTTGAGCAATCTTTTGCGACGGCTACGGAAATCTTCCACATCGAAGCGCCCTTGGCGCAGCTCGCTTCACGGCTCGCAAAGCCTTTTTCCAGCCCATCCGTCTTGCTGCTCATTCCTGTCCTCGCTGTCCTAGCCATAGCGACGTTTGTCCTGCTCTACTTCCTGCACCGCAAGATTGGCCGGCAGAAAGTCCGGACGGTGGTCGAAAAGACAGTCACCACAGAGAAAATCATCAGAGAGAAACCGATTATTAGAGAAGTTGTCAAAGAAGATACGGGCGCCATCCGCAGCGCGCTAAAGCGCAAGCTGGCAGCGCTGGAAGAAGGGCATCAGAAAGGCTTTATCCGGGAAAAATCATATCAGGAAGCGAAGAGGAGATTGGAGCAGATGCTGCGGGGAAAATAGGAAAAAGCGTCTTGGTTTTTTTCCGTACTGCCGACGAAAAAAGCACTTTTTCGGAGCCGGGCAATCTGCCAAAAGGTTTATAAATCGCCTTTCCTTTGTCTTTGAAAAAAGAAAAAGAGCGTGCACTCGTTTATGAAGTTAAAAAAAGAGAAAAATCTTCTTAAGGAAGCGTTGCAAGATTTGGATAGAGAATTAAAAACGCTCTGCTCCTCGAAAACACAGCTGGAAAAAATGCTGGGAGGCACGTCTTCCAAACTGGAAACCATCAAAACCCAGCAGCTGAAGTTACGGGATCTGATCTCTTATTCCATGAAAAAAGAAACCGATCTGGTAAAACGGAAAACTTCTATCGAAGAGAAGATGGCTACGATTGAGAAGAAAATTGAAAAAGTAAAAACGATTGGACAGGAGCTGCGCGGGGTTTAGGCCGAGCAAGTTTCTCCATTTTTGAGGCACGAGAGATTTATTTTTTCTGGAAACAGATGCGAACCGTGCCGGTATAATTCCCATCATAAACATCTTGGGGCACCAGAAGCCGGAAAGTAACCTGCTGCGGCTCTTGAGCAGCAAGCTGAAAGGTTGCAGGGTTGATGGACAGCCAGGGTGCCAAAGTGCCGTCTGCAACCAGGCGAACCTTGGCATCGAACGGGTATTGCACGTTCATAGAGCGGACCACTTCGGCGTTCGGAGAAACGCCCCCAAATTTCAGGCTGTCCGTGTCGGTGTTAAAGCCCAGGAAAGCTCTTCCGGGCACGGTGCGCACTTCTACGGAAGCGGGAATTTCCTGCAATTCGGAGCAGCGCGGCCAAGAAAAAAAAATAGAGACACCGAAGAGGAGAATAACCAGAATTAAAAAAAGAGCAGCTTTCTTACGGGATAACACCAACATATTCTTGCCAGGCATATTCTTCTTCCGATGAGCGAACCAGTACTTATTTCTTACTCTTTTCCGGCTCGGTTTTCGCGCGTTCATTCCGGCGCTTCATCTGCAGAAGAAGGATCACGAGAGCGATGGCGAGCAGGATGCTCAGGACGAGCGTCGTGATGAGAAGCAGGGGGGTCTTTTGCTGTTGAGGAGCAGCTGCTTCTTTGACCAAAACGGTGATGGGCACCTCTTTCATCTCTCCCTCAAAGAACAGTTCAATGTTTCCGGCATAGCTTCCCGGCAAGAGGTCGACTTTGGCGATGCTTTTGAGCACACCTTTTTCCCACGGATTGAGCGAAAAGCTGGGAGTTTGCAGGATCTCCTCATCGTTCAGGAACACTTTGGCATAAACATTCTTTAAGACATCACCCCAACGGCTCTCCACTTCTACAAAGAATTCATTGAAGCCCTGCTCTAGCACCTGCGAATAGTTGAGCAAAGCAATATCGATGGCGCCAATTTTGAACGTTCCGTTTAACAGAAGCTCTTGGCCATCGTAAAAGACCATCGCTCGGGCACTATATTCGTTGGCTTCTAAGCCTTTCGTCGGAAAAGGGGGAGCGCGCAGCGTGATCGAAGAAAGCGAAGGTAGGGGCCGTTCATCAGTAGTCAGCTTTCCGATGGAACGGTTCTCTTTGTCAAAAACCGTAATCTCGCTGTTCACTTTATCGATATCCTGATAAGACCGGCTTTGCACGCTGATTTTGAAATTGATGGGCGTCCCTTCGTTCACGCTCGGCGCAATAAGCTCGGCAGCAATTTCTTTTTCATACGAGTAGACTTCGACCTGGAAAACTTTGGAAACTG
>Ga0209542_10009879_pt1 | contig 17377 bp, 14 predicted proteins | sample RifCSPhighO2_01_FD_184028 | JGI IMG/M metagenome (GOLD analysis project Ga0209542, IMG submission 184028) | Soil microbial communities from Rifle, Colorado - Rifle CSP2_plank highO2_0.1 (SPAdes) (version 2) | ecosystem: Environmental > Terrestrial > Deep subsurface > Rock core/Sediment ...
CCCAAAATGCCATGATCGCATCCCCAATATACTTATCCACTAAACCTCGGTTTTTCAAGACAATCTCCGTCATGGCCGACAAGTACTGGTTGAGCAACTTTACCAATTCCTCAGGAGAAAGCTTTTCTGAAATGCTGGTGAAACCCCGAATATCTGAGAAAAAAACAGTGATGTTTCTTCGGTCACCACCCAATTTCAACTTCTCCGGATGCTTCATAAGTTCCCCGACTAAAACCGGCGAGACGTACTTACTGAAGGCCCCCATCACTTTGCGCTTCTCCTTACGCTCCGTCAAGTAATGATACCCTAAAACCGGGATGAACGTGAACACGACTGACAAGGGAGGGTACACCAATTCCCAGAGCACTCCGTAATTGAAAATCCATAAGGCCACAAACACATTCAAACCAACCAACACAAAACCGATCAACAAGGAAAAGCCTACGTGCAGGCGTTCTACCGCTAGCGCCACTAAAGCACAAATCACAAAGATCATTAATATGGTTAGTCCTTTGGGAGCAGGGGTCAAAGAACGCCCTGTAATCAAGGTTTGCAAAGTGTTGGCATGGATTTCCACACCCGGCATGGCCTTCCCATGACTCGTCGGAACAAAGTAATCATCGTGCATATCGGGACTGGTAGAGCCGATCAACACCATCTTATCCTTGAACACATTCTTTTCCACACGCCCCTGGACCACATCGGCAAATGAAACGTACTTGAAACTACCCGGAGGCCCCACAAAATTAACCAAAAACCTTGAAGAGAGATCCTCGAGCGAATTCTTCCAAAACAACTCGTATAAAGCGATCGCGAAATTCTTATACTCTCCCTGCACATCCATATTCACTGCACGCGTCACTCCATCCCTGTCCGTTATGATATTGATGTAACCCAACTCTCTTGCCGCCTTTTTTAACTCTCCTGCTGGCAACAACACATTCTTCCCCAAGACCTGATTGTTTTCTGAAGAAAAAGATAAGTATTCTACCGGCAAAACCACTCTACCCGAAGCCCTTAACGCCTCAGCCAGTTCTTGATCGTTTTTTTCATCAGAAGACTCGAAGAAAGCCACATCAATTCCGATGACCTTACTCTGGTTCAATTCATAAACGGCCTTAGCAAACAACGAACGAGGCCAAGGCCACCTTCCAAGCTCTTGCAATGAAGGATCGTCAATGGCCACAATCACCACACTGTCTAGTGACGCTCTCCCCCCATACAAGCTATCTGAAAGCTTAAGCTGAATGTTTGAAAAAACTCCTACAGAGAACAATAACGATAAGAACAAACCAACTCCTAAACCCCAACCTAGCCAAGCGTACTTATGCATCTAAAGATGACAGCAACCGCTGCTCCTTCTTAATCTGATCGTTCAAACGCTTGATCTTATGCACGGCCTCAGAATTTAATGGAACCTTATCTATGATTTTTGTGTCATCCTGCTTGCCTGCGTCTACGTCCTCAAAGAACTTTTTGATGTCTACATCGGTTACCTTGTACTTAGCCTTTAATTTTTCCACTAACGGACGCTTCTTTTCCAACTCTGCCCAACGCAACTTCTTTAAGTGAACCAGATGACGCGTCAAACGCTTCTTAAACTTTACTTTGTCATCAGCAGACCACTCTTTTTTTGCCAGGTTTCCTTTCTTGCCAAAAACCTTTTCGAAAGCAGCCACATTTTCTTCTTGACCGCCTGAAGAAACTCCTACATTTCCTTCCCCTACCGCAATTGAGTCCTCGGCACCTGTATCCACTCCGAAAGCAGTACCTCGAACCGTAGCTACGGTGTTGGGAGTTGAGACTTCATAACTCTGCACTCCACTCAAGCCCGTTACCTTATTCCAAGTACTCCCTTTCTGCTGCTGGATGGCCACTTTCTCCTTGATTAAAGAATCGACTAGGACTTCAGTATTCTCATCCAAACTGACTAGAATGCTCTCAAAAATCACAATCGTTGCTTGCCCATCTAAGGTGCGCACTTTATCGGACTTCTTCAAATCCATCCCATCCCTAGCTGGAAGCCAACCCTTCCCCTGATCCACCTCAACCACGCCGCTTTCTACATTCAGAAAGGCCGTACGTGTAGGACTTCCCGTCGTCCAATAATAGGCGTATCCAAGAGCCGCTAAAATAACCAGAGCACCCACGACAAACCAAACCGTACGAGAACGTTTCTTCAAAGGGTGATGCTCTCCATGAGACTCTTTCATGATCACCCTGCAATTGCAACGTTTTATATAAAAGTATCGAATTTATTTAGCATCTTCAAGAACCTAGTTCTTGACAGCGATCAGAATTCCGCACACTCTTATCTTCTATGGCGGAATTCAGACGCTTCAAAATCCCTGATGTCAAAGGCCCAAGTGCTGCGTCCCCGTATGGGGCGACCCCTCGCAACGCACCAGATAAACCATTTGTAAGGATTTTGACCTTAGGATGCTAAATAAATACCAAGTATCGAAAAACTCATAAACTAAAGCCCCTAAAAAGAGACATGCTCCGGGAGCTTCAAGCCTTACAACAAAACTTTTCAGACTGGATGTACGAAAACATCACCGAACACCCCAACACGACCTACCCTGTCATGATCTTCATCAGCCTCCTTATCCTGGCCTTTATTTACTACCTCTTCAAGATTATTTTTGAACACTGCGTCTCCCTAGCCAAACTCTGTGGACTCCTATGAATCAAAAACCTCATCCGAATCAAACTGCGAAACATGTTTTTGATGTCCACAGTGATGGATACCGTTGCAAGCAACGAGGTATGAACCCACTGTGAACAACCAAGACCTTCACCAAGAAATCCTAGAGAAAGCACTCCGCGACCCTGTTCCTAAACCCTGGAGAAAACCCATTATTATATTCGTCAGTATTTTTCTTATTATCTTACTCTTCAACTACCTCCTCCCCGAACTCTTCCTGTACCTAAACGGACGCATCAACACCCAAACCCCCAACGGCTACGAAATTACCTGGAACCAAAAACGCATTGTATTTAACTCTGAAGTTTATAACCAACTCAAAGGCATGTACCGAACCCTACAAACTAGAGAATACAAAGCCTGCCTTCTCGGAAAACAAGAAGGAAGTGCTTATTACTTACAAGAGATCTACTGGCCTGAAACGTACTCTGACTCTGTCTACCATGTGACTGCTGCTCCTTGCCCACCTGAAACCCTCGTCAGCCTCCATAGCCACCCCCCTGAGCATTGCGTTGTTTCGGAACAAGACCTCAAAAGTCATGCTGCCTTTCAAGAGAATAACCCTACAGGTATTAGTGCCATCCAATGCGGCGAAGAACGATTTGGGTTTTACGGACATGAAAGCTGATCCAAATTGAATATCAAGGTTTCTTCTTTTCCTTCTTGATTTGCACTTGCCATAAGCTTTCCTTCTTTGGAATAAACTTCTTGTGACTTCCACGGCTGAGATGTACGAGCGCAAAATCACGATTGAGGTCATCTCCCCTACTGTCGCATACGTCTGGCGGGTCTTACAACCAGCTTATCTATCTGGCTATGACGAAGTCAGACTCACCTTTAAAGACACCAAAGCGCTTGCCATCATTGAGCGCTTCGTAACGAACATCATCGGCTTTGAGATTGTTGAAACCAGTTCCCACCATGTCCTGATCAAATCCATCTCCAAGCAACTGGATGAAGAGTTTCCCACTATTCTAAAACGAAGCTTTCTTGTCCTTAAACAGATGGCAGATATCACTCAGGAAGTCTTTGATACAAAAGACAAAAAACTCATTGCCCAGATCCGGCCTTTAGAGATGACAATCAACAAATATACTAACTTTTTACGAAGGCTCATCAATCGTATGGGCTACAAATATCCTCATTATATGTACTTGATTGTTACCTATCTTGAGCTTACATCGAATCATCTGGACTATCTCTATCGCTATTACGAGCGCAATCCTCGCGCCATTATCGAGAAACAAGCCAGTAAAGAATTTGCTAAACTTCAGGACTTGATTTACCGCACCCATGACCTTTACTACAACTATACCCCTGAAAAGTTCCGATGGATCTCGGAAGAGCTGCCTCACTTCAACTGGTTTGAACAGATTCAAGATTTTGAAGTGCGCTATAACTTCAAAAGCATGGCGGAGTACTTGGTTCAGATCAGTCGACAGATTGCGGCACTGCACTTATGATCCTTAGATTTTAATTGTATAACAACCCCTTAAAAAAACAATATTTATATAGGAACACTCTCTAAAATTTTTGGCGCTCAACCATGAAAAAAAGAGTAACCGACTTAGTCCTGGTCGTCATTATCTTTCTAGGCCTTATCCTTATTGGTGGAATCCTAACCTTACCCACCCCAAACGGCTATATCACAGCGAGCGACACCGTCAAAATGGTGCGCTGCATCAACAACGGAGACGCCTTTGAATCTACGCAGAACCCCAATGGCTGCGAAGTAGCTGGACAACAATTTGTAGGACCTCTCGGCTGGATCTTTAAAACACAACAACCTGATACGCATTTGCTGATGCGCTGCCTTGCCGGCGGAAAAGAAGCCTTCACCTCGATTGACCCTGGATGTGAAGGACAACCCCCTGTTGGGTCCATCGGCTACATTTACAACACGCAACAAACCAACACCGTGCCCTTATACCGCTGCTACGGCGGAGGCGATCACTTACTCTCTCTACAATCTAACTGTGAAGGACGTGCCAACGAAGGTGTGGTTGGCTATGTCTTAACTGCACCCCCTGCTGAACCCCAACAAGCTGCACCTGTTCTCCAACCCACACCTCCCGCCAAAAGCTGTTATGATGAAGACGGCAAAAACTACTTTAAAAAAACATACGCCTGCTCATATGACTACTACAGGCAATACGGCCGGTGCGAACCCTACGGCATCACTGATATCTGCCCTGATGGAAGCGGTACCCTCACCCTGCGCGAAGCCATCTGCAACACCCAAGACCAACCCGATATGGAACTCATCGACTGCACCCAATACGGCGGCATCTGCAATAACGGCGCCTGCCTAACTCAACAAAATGCTCTCCAAGATTATTTATCCAAAATCCCCGTCGCTGCCACTTGCCCAAGTGACATCCAAACTTACCTCAACCAAAACATGGACTTATGCTCCCAACAAAAAAAATCTGTTAAACTCATCGCCACTTATAAAGACCAAACCATCCTAGACAACCTCCAACGAGACTATGGCGAAAGCGCCAACGGATTCACCTGCAAAAATAATGACGGCAGTGTCACTCAACACATCTTCGGCTGCGCCGAGACGACCAGCAACCCTACCCCGACGCAACCCAATTCTCCACCCCTTCCTGCATCCACTCCCCCTACACCCATTAGCCTCTACCGCTGCGTCAACAACGGCGATGTATTCGAAACCTTGCAAAGCAGCTGCGAAGTACCTGGACAAGTCTTTGGAGGAAAACTCGGCGATCTTTTCAAACAAGGAGGGCCCGGACTGAAACTCCTCAAACGGTGCATGGCTTCTGAACGAGACGCCATGACCTCCCTAAACACGAATTGCGAAGGACGACCCTATGTGGGAGATCTGGGTTATATCTATACAAACCCTGCACCAGGAACAGTCCCTTTATACCGATGCATCAGCGGAGGCGGAGACCACTATTTATCCATGCGACAAGACTGCATGTACGACTACGGCAAAGTTGAATTTGTCATTGGACATATCCTAAACCCCCAACCCGAGATGGTCAACCCCAAATATAAACTCCCTGCCCCGACTCCACCCCCAGCCACCCCCACCCTAAGTGATGGTCCCCAACAACTCTGCCAAAAAACAGGCGGCCTTTGGACCAACATCAAAAGCATCCCAATCTACGGAGCCGGGATTGGACGACAAGTTGGTGAACTAGGCCCCATCTTAGGCTACACCGAATGCGACTGCGTCAGCTCTGCAAAAATCTGGGACCTCAACGGAAAACTAGGCTGTGTTGAATTTGGACAAGCCCGCCTTGGTACTGGAGGAGTGCGCTACGAACAAAAACCCTACTCAGGCGTGAGTGTCACGGAAGCGCCGGAACCCAAAGACACCCAACAATGGAGTAGCACTCCCAAACCTACTTCTCCATCTCATTCCTGCACTGACAGCGATGGAAAAAACTACAATACCAACGGCTTCGTCCAAGGCACTGATGCAGATGGACCCTACACAGCTAGTGATACGTGCGTAGACAGCCAAGGAAGATCCACTGACCAAAGCTCCCTTCTTATCGAAAACTACTGCGACAACAACAACGCTTTCGTTGCCATCATCTCCTGCCCCTGCAACAATGGAATTTGTACTCCCCTTGCAACCCCTGCAAAAATACCTGAACCCACTACTCCACCCACTGAAATCCGAAAGGCCACTTGCCAAGACAGCGACAACAAAAACTACCGCGTCAAAGGAACCACCACTGGCATGCGTGCCGAAGGCTTCCCCATTCCTTACGACCAAGATGACTACTGCAAAGATCCTATAATCATTGGCAACGAAATCCTCAGCTTCGAGCTCATCGAATACTACTGCCAAAACAACGAACCAACCCATGAAAACGTCTTCTGTCCCTGCAAAGGCGGTGCTTGTGTTGACACTCAGACTCCTTCGCCTACCTCTTACGAAAAGCCCAGCACTCCACCCCCAAAAACCAACTTCTTCCAAACCATTCTAGATTGGGTCCAATCGGAAAGCTGCACACCCCCTACGTACGAAGTCGTCCAAAGCGAAACCCCTGCAAAGGACAAAGAAAACCTCATCACCGGAAAAGCCCTTGCTGAATTCACTGGTACCGGCCTCCTCGGCGACCCGAAGCTACAACAAATCGGAAGTTACTGCGCCCTTGAATACGCTCGCAACCACCCCACCCCGAAAGCCCTTGCCCCCCTTCCCACGAAATACGGCATCGTAAACAAAGAAGTTCCCGTCACTTGCCACGTAAAACCCTGGCGCCTCGAAAGCGCCACTGAACTTGAACATTTTGAGATTCCTGAAGACCAACGAAATGACTTTAAGCAAGTTGTTGGTTGGCCCGGCGCACCCCCCCTCCGTCGCATTTCCGTAACTGAATCCCATCTCATTGATGCTGAACGCCCCTACCACGTTGCCGTAGTCGAACGCACCAAAAACCAATATGCTGTGAATGGGGATGTCACGTGCGCTTACGGACCCACTCTCCTCAAACGAAAAACAACCTGCAATGGAAAACCCAAAGAAGAACTCCTTGGCATCAACCCCGGCACCTTTCTCCATGCTACGAAAGTCAATATTCCTTGTCAAGAAACGATTACCGAAAACGCTTGCTACCACGATGACGACTACTATGAAGTCAACAGCCAACAGGTCCTCAGCTGCTTTACCAACTCACTCCTGGACGACTTCAAAGGAAAACCCGTTGAACAACTCATCCGACAAAAAGGCGTCTGGAGCGTCTTCCTCCAATACTATGGAAGCAACATCGACCCTGGCTGTGAAGCCTTCGTCGAACAAGCCTGCCGAGACCTCGACTATATGCTTATGAGCATGCCCCCCCAAGCTCACGTTGCTCGCGTTGCCATCCGAGGCTGTCAAGCCGCCCTCCTCACCTGCAAACTCATCAACTGGAAAGAACTCATCGAATGCTACATGAATGACTTGGCAGAACATGTTGTTAACCAAGACCGTGTTGATTGCGACACGCTACCTGGAGCACAGAAGATCGAGATTTCGTAGGCAATGTTAAAAACAACCCTTCCTTCTTTCCTTTGTGAAAACCCGCAGCTTAGGACCTTGGAAAGTATATCTAGTTGGATTGGGTGTTATGGCTGTGGATGAATATGGCCCTGTGCCTGAAAAGAAAGCGATTGAGTTGTTTCATTACGCTTGCGAACAAGGCATTACCTTGTTTGATACAGCCGATGTGTACGGCAACGGACGCAATGAAGAATTACTGGGGAAGGCGTTTTCTGTTAAAGAGCAGGAGAAGATTTTGATTGGGACGAAAGCCGGCTGTACACGGCCTGGCGGGGTGGATTGGGACGTGGACGGAAGGCCGGAGCACATTAAGAAAGCTGTACAAGATAGCTTGAAGCGACTTGGGATTGAACGAATTAAGTTGTATCAATTGCATGCACCGGATGCTCGCGTTCCTTTTGAAGACACGATTCGAGTGTTCAAAGAACTGCACGGAAAAGGACTGTTTGAACACTTTGGACTGTGCAATGTGAGTCTTGATCAGTTGAAAGCAGCGCAGAAGATTATACCTGTGGTTAGTGTACAGAATCACTTCAGCGTGCAGCACAAAAAAGATGAAGGGGAGTTGTTGCCGTACTTGACTAAACAGGGCATTGCTTTCCTGCCGTACTTTCCCCTCGGCGGGAACTTTGGCGATGCTGGAAGCCCTAAACTACGAAACGATCCACGACTGCAAGAAATCGCGAAGAAGTTGAAGATTAGCACAAGTCAGTTACTGCTCACTTGGATCTTGAACAAATGGCCGACCGCGATTCCGATACCCGGCACAACTTCGAAAGAACATCTTCTTGAGAATATCAAGGTGGCGGAGATTGAACTTCCGAAAGAAGTCGTTAAGAAGATGGATGGGATGTATTAACGCTTTAACGAAAGTTATTAAAATGAGATAAATATTTATAAGTCATGTCTTTTCCATTTGACGGATCAATTATACGAATTAGAAACGGTTCCAAGAATCCTTTCTCAGCCTTCTTGCATCCTACAAGATCAAAGAGACCAGAATGTCTATACTTATTTTGGCCGTTGTAAAAATAAACCCAAAGCTTTCATGGTTATCGTCGTAAAATATTTAAATGGAGAGGGCTTTATCCTTACAGGATTTTATGCAGACCAGATAAAATGAAACAAAAACTACATTTACACTATGACTCAGAAGGAGATATTTTAGAGTTTAGAATAGGAAAAGCAACCCCTGCTATTATGAAAAACCTCGGTGATAATATCTTCCAGCGAATTGAAGAAAAAACAGGAAAAACCAAAGGATTCACGATCATTAGCTTCAAGAAAAGAGGAGAAAAAGGCATCGAATTTGCCCTTTCTAATGAACTGGCGCTGACAGTTTAAACGAGCGCTTTCTTCGAAGGATATGAACTGACGAAAGAACGATTACGAGTTACTTGAAACCATTTCTACGAATGCATGTCTTGCAATGTCATGCCACTCATGGCATTGCCTAACATATGACGCATGTCATCAAAATAAGCCCGTTGGTCTGCCAACGCCTCTCTCAAACGAGCCTCAACCTTCTTAAAATCCAACTCTCCTAAGATCTGAGGCCGGGCCACATGCGCCTTTAGATACGCTCCTAACTCAGTCTCAAAAAAATGGTCAATTGTAGGGCGTGGTGTAACTCTTCGTAATGCCCGCAAACCCTCTTTCAAGTGAGGCTCTATGAAATGCGCCAACGCTTCCAAGCGAGTCCCCACATATTCATACCCATTTGCCAAACGCATCCTAACTGAATCGGACAAGGAAGGCTCTGCCTCGACAGGCTCCAACACTTCAACCCTTTCCACAGGAGACTCCTGCAACTCCTTCCATGAATACTGCTGCCAAGGCTCATACTTTCGTTTTCTCACTTCAGCCTCTAAACGATCCGCAATGGCCTTGAAATGAGTGAACTGTGCACATCTCGTTATATAATCCCCCATTACATAAGTATATCCTGGCGTCCCAAGCCCGAAACGATCACGGGCAATAGCATGAGCCTTTGGCAAGTATTTCCAATAAGTCCAAGCATGATCTTTTGTTAAAATCCGACTTACAGAGTAGGCGGCTTCTCCAAGCGGCACTTTCGTGTTTGGATCTACTGGATTTAATAACTCCAATGAGCGCAACACACGACCAAAATAAGCCTCTTCACTGTAAACCCCTTTCAAAATCCGCACATAATCTGCTTCCGCCTGCCTCGCTGAAAAACCGTACGGAATGAAATTGATGGTTCCATCGGTGTTGTTCGCGCTGCTCAACTCCCTAAAACGTCCTTCCCTTTTCAACCGATCTTCTAACTTCGTGTGATGCAAGGCTGTCAAAAGACCTGCCATCACCACCGGAATCGGACTTGCATTGATGAAATCAATCAATGAATCCACCGACTCTTCACTGTCATGATCAAACCCATGAATCATTCCAGCCATGAGCCCCGCGCCTGTATTTTCTGCAATGAGGTCTAGTTTCTCCAACATCGACCTTTCTCCTCTCAAGTTTTGCTCTTTCCGTGTTTCCCTCAAGGCCGCCACGTTGTTCGTTTCCACCCCGATGAAGAAACGGTTGAAACGATTCGCACGCAGCAAGTCCCTCAACTCATCCATTTCCTCAGACTCATCTGCCAGACGCATCGTGAGCTCAGTATATTTAGTAGCGCGATACCCTATTTTTCCTTCTACATCATACAATTGCTTCAAAAAACGAATGGTTCCCTTAGGAGAGCCGATGAAATTATCATCCACGATGAAGATACCCCCTCTCCAGCCCAGATTAAACAACTGCTGAAGGGAGGCCTCTGTTTGTTCAATCGGAGTGACTCGGGGTTTCTGACCAAACCTTGTGGTGATATCGCAAAACTCACACGCCTCTGGACAACCCCGAGACACTTGCAACGCCATATCTGTATAATCTCTTAAATGAATGCTCGAAAAATCAGGCTGCCAAAACATCTGCGGTGTAGGTATACCCCCTCGATAATATTTTTCTGCGGTTCCGTCCACAAGGCCCTGCAATAAGTCATCCATCAATCCCTCTGCCTCATTCTCCACTAGGTGATCTGCTAAACCCATTAAGGGAGACCCTTCGTCCACCACGGTTCCGCCCGCAATTAACCTCTTTTTCTGAGCCTTTACAATTGCGGCATCTTCCAAAAAGCCTCTTTCCTGCGCAATCATCCCCCCCATATAAACATGATCTGCATCTGCAATCAACCCTTCCAATGGACGCGGGTCCACGTTCCGATCAACCAAAACCACTTCCTCGTAATGAGGCTTTAAACGCCCAAACAAACCCATTAGACCTAAGGGAGGCAGGCTTCGCTTAGGCGTTCCGAACCTCGTCCTGGGAATATACTTGCGCAGACTATGAGAAAAACTCCAAAAGGTTTCATCTAAAAAACGAGGATATACCAGAACGGCTTTCCTGCCCACTTGGCTTACCATGGATTCAAAAACCTGAGAATGTTTATTAAGTTTACCCCTGTTCCTAAAGATTTATAAAAAAAGCTCCTATACAATCATGAATGAACGTCTCTCAATGCACCCTGATCAAGCCGCTATCCTGCACGGCAGAAACCCCTCTTCCTGAAGTGGCACGGATCTTACGAGAGTACCAACAACGACGCATTCTTGTTGTGGACACTAACGAATCCCCCATTGGCATTATTAGCACAACCGACATGAACAACCGAGTCATTGCCGAAAACAAGGATGCAGCTAAGCTTGCTGCCCAGGACGTTATGACCCAACCCTTACACCTTGTTTGCGACTTAAACGACGACCTCAATGAAGTCTACCATAAGATGATTCAAAAAACATCCTATTATTGTCCCGTCACTCAAAACGGAAAATTGTATGGCATCTTAACGTACGGCGAAATGGTGCGCTGCCTTCAACACCTTTTACACCATGGCTAAGTTTAGCGCCCCTCCCGGAACAGGAACGAAACTCTTCAAAAGCGGACTCTACACTCTTTATCAAGAACTCACCGACGGCCCAAAAAGCTTTAGACCGCTGGTTTCTGAAAAAATGAAGCAAACGCAAGTCTATGATGCTGAACGCAGACAACACGTTTCTCTCTACAACCTGGCCAAACACCATGGACTTGAACGAGAACTGGACCATTACATCGGGCAAGAATTCAACACTCAACAAGGCTACATCGGAAAAGCCTTACACATTACGACCAGCATCAAAGACGGACTTGAAGAATTAGTAGAACTGGCTGAAACCGGAGCCAGCCTCGCTGCCGGAACCCCCAGTGCAGGCGCCGGAAGCTGCATCGTAGAAATTGCCGGCAATGCTCTTGAAATACCTGTCTACGTCGTTACTCAAACCCTCTACAGCGCCTTAGCCGGTGTCCTTGGATTCTCTGGAAAGATCTACGAACGCAACCTCAAAGGCGTCGGACAATACGCTTGGGACACGGCCAAAGGATTTGCTGGGGCGCTTGGCAACACCATCCCGATCTTTGGCACGGCCCTTGAACTGTTTACCAACCCAGACGACAAAACTGACCGCATTGCAAATGCCCTTGCTAAAAACGTGCACCAACGCTTACTGCAACGCATCCGCGGCGAAGTATCATTGGAAGAACGACTCCAAAAAGAACCTGGAGTCTTTGAGCGGATGACTGGAACACTCAAAGAATATGCGCACCTTGCCGATGGATACGTAGAAGACTGGTACCATGACGGATATGAGACGGTGCCGGCACATTAGACGGTAACTTTTTAAACCAAATTCTCGATCTACCTTAATGGGCTTTCGAGACAATCCGGTTGTCAACTTAAGTTACTATACTTGGAAGTACTCTAAAGGCAATCGAACAAATGTGGTTTTGTACTTCTGCATGTTCCTCATTGCCAACACGATCAATGCCTTTGAGCCCCTTATCGTCGCCTATTTACTCAACACCATTCAAGAACAAGGACTTACCCCCCAAAATTATGGGCATTTGATTCTTATCGTATCCCTCTTTGTTGCCCAAGTTTTAGTTTTTTGGGCCCTTCATGGACCTGCCCGAGTGATTGAACGTAAAAATGCCTTCCTCGTCTCTACTGCTTACCGAAGATATCTCTTAGATGGGGTTATGCAACTTCCCATGTCCTGGCACACCAACCACCACTCCGGGCACACCATAGACAAAATCGAAAAAGGCAACCAAGCCCTTTACCAGTACTCTAGCAACACCTTCGAAGTCATTGACACTCTTGTCAAATTTATTACTGCCTATGTAGCACTTACCTATCTGAACGTACACGCGATTTATATTCTCTTTATTATGACGGTTTTATCCGTCACACTCATCTTACGTTTTGACGCTGTTCTCGTCAAGAAATATAAGAAACTTTACAAAACCGAAAACCATGTAGCTGCTAAGATTTATGATATCATCGGCAACATTACTACGGTTATTATCCTACGCATCGAAAAACTTGCTTCCAATAACCTCTATAAAAAAATGATGTCCCCCTTTGGCATTTACCAAGAAAGCAACCGCATCAATGAGGTCAAATGGTTTTTTGTATCCCTCTGCAATGCTCTTATGCTTTTCCTTATCTTGGGCAGCTACATTTACCTCAACAGAGAAGGCGGCATACTACTTGGAACCCTTTACGCGCTTTATGGATATATACAGCGTATCACAGGAATCTTCTTTCGCTTTGCCTACCAATATGGAGATATTGTACGTAGAAATACGGCTGTATTAAATTCCCAAGAACTTTCCAACCAATTTCAAGACCCTAAAACCATCCACCCCATAAAATTAGAACCCTGGAAAAAGCTCCATATCCGAAATCTTCAATTCTCTTATCATTATAAAGGCAAGACCATGCACCTAGACAAACTCAATGTGGAACTACACAAGGGCGAGCGCATTGCTTTGATCGGGACGAGCGGCAGTGGCAAGACTACTTTCCTTAAAATCATCCGAGACCTCTACAGTCCCAAAAAGGTCGAAATTCAACTGGATGGAAAAAAGCTTCCTAATTTTCAAGCTTTGAGTCAGCACATCACACTTATCCCTCAAGATCCTGAACTCTTTGACGCCACCATTGAAGAAAACATCACGATGGGCATTTCTCACCCCCTAACTTACCTTCGACGCTTCACTGACATGGCCTGCTTTACGCCCGTTGTTAAACGCCTTCCCAAACAATTCAACAGCCGCATCCACGAACGCGGGGTGAACCTAAGTGGAGGCGAGAAGCAACGACTTGCGCTTTCCCGAGGGCTTTTAGCGGCGCAGGACAAGCCAATTTTACTACTTGACGAACCCACCAGCAGTGTCGACTTTAAAACAGAGCTCCAGATCTTCAAAAAGCTCTTCACGGCTTACCGCCAAAAAACCATCATCGCCTCGATTCATCGACTTCATTTACTGCCTTATTTTGACCGAGTTTATTTTTTTAAAGATGGAAAGATCATTGCTCGAGGACATTACAAAGAACTCCTGAAGAATTCTGCTGAATTCAAACGCCTCTGGAATAAACAGAAGACAAGACAACCTTCTTAAACTCGATGTATGGAAATGCCCTTGCCAATCGGCAAAACGTCTGAACGATCTTTAGGAACTAAACTTAGATAATCTTGAATTCCCGGAACTAAGGGCCAGTATATATTATCCGCCATCACAACTGCTCCAGGCTTTAACAAAGGCCTCATCATTATGTGATCATGCGCATAATTCGTCTTGGCTTCGTCATGTAGCAACAAGTCCACTTCCCCTACCTTTTCTCTCTGACGCTGCAACTCCACATCCGCTTCTCCTAAAATGAACTCGACACAGGAAGCTACACCCGCTCGGCCCAAATTTTATTTTGCTGCGGCCTGTGCCCTAGTGTCTCTTTCAAAAGTAATTACTCTGCCCTTTTTCTTCTTTGCATGATAAGCTAAAATTATGGTAGAATACCCATGACTTGTACCCAACTCACAAAATACGGGCTGGGCTGGAGCCAAGTACGCCAACGTATGCAAGGCCGCACCAGACTGCCAATCCAATGCTGGCCCCTCCGGACGTCTTTGGTTGAAGGAATGTGCGGGGTTTCTCAACAATGAACTTAGTTCATAATAATCATCCTGAATTTTTCTAAGTTCCTCTATTTCCACCTGCGGCAATCCCTCTCCATGTCAAACGATCTACCACTAACCTCAATACATCTGTCTGAGGCATAAGACCGTTCAAGGTTGCCTGGGCCAACCCTAAAAGATTGCACGGCAGCCTAGAGCCCCCTTTCCTTAGAAAATCCGCGAATGAACCTTCAGACATATAACCTGGTTACGCCCTTTATTTATAAACCTAACACCCACAACTATTTAAAATAAACTCTTCCTAAAACAACATGCGCATCCCCAAACGATACGGACAAAGCAAGGTGGAAAGCTGCCCCTTCTGCAGCAAACAAGCCATTGCTCAGAATTCCCAAGGAATATCGACTTGCATGGATCATAAACGGCAAGAGCTGCAAGACGTCAAGTGCATGTGCGGAAATTGGCTGGAATTGAAAAAGGGTAAATTTGGAAGCTATTTTTACTGCATCAAGTGCGGCAATGTAAACTTTAATCGGGCATTAGAAATGATGCAACAACCACAGAATAGACCCAAACCCGAAGAGAAGCCCAGCAACCCCCAACCTCGAGAGATTACGATTACATCCGATGAAGTAGACCTGTATTAAGCCGAGGAATAGCGAAGGTTTTTAAACCGCATCTCCCTATCTACCTTAAAAGAAGAGCAGCACAAGCGTTTTCTTCAACTTCCATCGGTAGTTGAGGAACACCTTCAACTACACGGTAAGAGAGCCCAAGATCTGCTAATAGGCCTCCCGGACTATATCATGAACTTTCAAGAACTCGGATTACCCGCTAACTTAATGCAAGCCATAGAAAAAGCAGGCTTTCAAACACCTACAGAGATTCAAGCCAAGACCATCCCACTTGTCCTTCAAGGTAAAGACCTTATTGCTCAAAGCGCCACGGGATCTGGAAAAACCCTTGCCTTTGGAGCGGGCATCATCCAAAACGCCCAAAAAGGAAGAGGACTCCAAGCGTTGGTTTTAACACCTACTCGAGAATTAGCCGAACAAGTCATGCAAGCCCTGCAAAAATTCTGCCGCCATCAACTCGACATTCAAGCCATCTACGGTGGCGTAGGCATTGGCCCTCAAATCCGACAGCTTCCTCACGCAGACGTTGTCGTTGCAACCCCGGGAAGAATGCTGGATCATCTTGAACGAAGAACCGTACGATTGGATCAAGTCCACACCTTGGTATTGGACGAAGCCGACCGCATGATCGACATGGGCTTTATCCGCGACGTAGAACGCATCTTAAAAGAATGCCCTAAAAATAGACAGACCATGCTTTTTTCGGCAACCCTTGCTCCTGAAATTCAACACATCGCTCGAAAACACATGCAAACGCCTCTAACCATTAAAGCAGAGACCTTTGTAGATCCCAAGAAATTGACCCAGATCTACTACAATGTGCCCCGCAACCAAAAACTATCTCTACTTGTACATCTACTGCAAAAAGAAACGACTGGATTGGTCATGATTTTTTGTAATACCAGACGCATCACAGATTTTGTGACGAAAGCTTTACGACAAAATAGCATTGAAGCCACGGCCATCCATGGCGGATTAACCCAGAACAAACGCAGCAATACCTTAGAACGGTTTCATTCCCAACGAACCCAAGTACTGGTTTGCACGGATGTCGCCTCTAGAGGCTTAGACATTCCAAATGTCTCTCATATCTATAATTATGACCTTCCAGCTGACCCCAAGCAGTACATTCATCGCATTGGAAGAACGGCACGAGCAGGAAAAGAAGGTAGAGTCATTAATTTGCTAAGCCCTGAAGATCACGAAGCCTTCTACTTAGTCCAGCGCGAATACGACGTCAACATCCGCAAAGAGATTACTCCTGCAACGCCCCGCATTTCAATTCCTCAACGAGAAGAAGGAGGAAGAGGAACTGGAGGACGATTTGGTGCACGACCTGGACCTCGACGATTTGAACGTTCGGACCGAGACTCCAGACCCAGTCGAAGTAGTGGACCTCGACGATTTGATCGACCTCCTGCTCGAGCGCCCCGATGGGGATCGCGTTAAGTTCTTTTAGTACCCTCTTAGGTTTATAAATAACCTTTTACGTCCAAGCCCTATGAGCGACCACAAATTGGTTCGAGACATTGGTGAATACCTCTCTACCTGCGTCGGCATTCTTACCATCGCCCACCCTGTAAAAACCCTTATTGAAACCCAATTCAGCGGCATGGCCGAAGACATCAGCCTCAATAGCCGTGGGCTCGCTACCGCCACCATCTTTGGCGGCCTCGCCTATCTTCTCAACAAAGGAAGAGAACACAGCCGTCAACATTTCAATGTCTTACCAACTGACCCAGAACGAAGGCAACAAACCCATGACATGCTTTATTTTGCCACCGTTGACTTTGTCCTTAATCCACTATTTTACTTAGCAGCTGGCAACCGTAACTTAAAAGAAATTGCCCTCGGCACCTTAGGAGGCATTATTTTTGGATTCTTCGCCGGAGGACCCATGGGCTACTGCACCGATGCCTACAAAGACCTTTTCGGAATCCAACCCACCCCAAGACTCCCAAAATTCATCCAACGACAAAGACCTGCC
>Ga0209542_10009880_pt1 | contig 17376 bp, 16 predicted proteins | sample RifCSPhighO2_01_FD_184028 | JGI IMG/M metagenome (GOLD analysis project Ga0209542, IMG submission 184028) | Soil microbial communities from Rifle, Colorado - Rifle CSP2_plank highO2_0.1 (SPAdes) (version 2) | ecosystem: Environmental > Terrestrial > Deep subsurface > Rock core/Sediment ...
AGGATTTAAATTTTTGAGTATCGTCTGAGAAAATTGTAGTTCCCTTGTATCGTAATTGTCCTGCAACAGAAGTTAATATAGGAACCAAAACGATGATGTAGATCAAAGAAATAATTGCCGGAATTACCAAATATTTCAAATTCAAGAAAAGTTTTTTTTTGAATAGAAAAATAAGCATTAAAGAAAAGAGGGGGATAAATACACGTGCATTGTGGTACATAAAAAGATTTGCTCCGAAGGTAATTGCAGCAAGTGACATCCAAAAGACAAATTTTTTAGATTTAGACTGGGTTCCCTTCAAAAAAGCCCATGTACCAAGAACAGACCAGAAAGTGGCACTGTTTGTTTCAAATGCAACTCTGGAAAACTGGAGATGCCAGGGAGAAATTGCGAGAAAAAGGGATGCTAAAAGAGCCAATTCTTTTTTCTTAAAAAGCTCTAGGGTCATTAGATAAGTAAATAAAACTGCCAAAACGCCTAATAATGCTGAAGGAAAGCGGACGGCAAAATCGTTTAACCCAAAAAAAGCGACTGATGGAACCACTAAATATGTATACAGGGGTGGTTTGTAATCATCAAATGACCTAAAGGAAAGAGGCAGGAAATAGCCGTACTCGTCTCTTGCGGTTTTTAAGAGTGAGTAGGCGTTGTATCCATGAGCGGTTTCATCCCAGTCAAGGCTTGGTGGAATCTGTCCAAGCTTATAAAAGCGTAAGACTGTTGCAAGAATAATAATTGCTAGCAAAAATTTATTTCTAAATAAAAATGACATTAGTTGTGATCAAATCGCTCGGAGGTCATTGTATAATTGAGGTTGCGGTCAAATTGTAGCATAAAATTTTGAGAACTAAATGAAAAGAAACTGTTTAAAAATCTTCGTTGTGTTTTGGATGCTGACTATGGTGCTGGGGACACATATAAAAAACGTCTCGGCCGTCTCCGACCCCAGGAACCAGCCAAACAATAAGGTTTGTGTGGGAATACTTTCCCCGGAAACTGATGTTGTAGAAGCTGCCGCCATGGTTAATGCCAAAAGTGACTGGGGCTATGTGGTAGTTGTTATCAAAGTCGATGAGAGAAATGTTGATAGGTGGCAAGGCATTTTGAATCAAATGTCTAAAAAACATATAATTCCTATTTTTAGAATTGCTACAATTTTTGATTCTTCCGGCAACTGGCAAAAACCGGGCGTAAATGATGCAGATGAGTGGGCAGATTTTTTTTCCAAACTTTATTTTCCTACAAAGAATAAATACATTCAGGTATACAACGAAGTCAATCGCGCAGGAGAATGGGGTGGACACGTTGACCCAGCAGAATATGCAGCAGAACTGTCGAAAACAATCGATGCTTTAAAGGATAAAGGTGATGACTTTTTTTTATTAAATGCCCCGCTTGATCTGGCGCTTGCTACAAGTTCCGATTCGATGGACGCCGGCAGGTATTTTGATCTTATGGAAGAAGCACGGCACGGGATTTTTGCCAAGCTGGACGGTTGGGCTTCTCACTCTTACCCTAATCCTAATTTTTCAGCCAGTCCCGAAAAATCCGGAAGGCTTGGTATTGATGGTTATAACTGGGAGTTGGCACAGGTTGAGAAGTATTTGGGCGGGAAAAATCTATCGGTTTTTATAACGGAGACCGGGTGGAAAAGATCTGAACTACTTGACGAGAACCAAATAGCTGAGTATTTTGCCAAAGCTTTTTCAGAAGTGTGGTCAGATTCCAGAATCGCGTCGGTTTGTCCTTTTGTTTTTAATTATCCTGATCCCCTTTTTAATCAATTCTCTTTTAAAACAGACAGCAAGGTTTTGGGTAGAACCTACTACAACTATTATTATAAAATTCAGGATCTTTCAAAAATTGTAGGAAGTCCGACCAGAGATAATTTGCTTAGTGATTTAAATCTAAGCTTTCCGCAATTTGTGATTCGTGATCAGATGAAAACAGTTTTTTTTACTTTTAAAAACTCTGGCAATTTTATATGGAATGCTAGGGAGGGATTATCTCTTAACGTTGCCGCGGATGGGGTTTTTGTCTTGAATAAACACTGGGGCCAGGATGAGGTTTATCCTGGGCAGGAAGCCTCCGTTGAAATTTCAATCGTGAGTAGCAAGACCGGGGACATACCAGTTGTTATTTCTCTTTTTGACCGGGATCAAAAACTTTCGGAAAAAGAAGTTTTTGTAAAAAGTGAAACACGGTGGGCTCGCTTGATCCGGATAGTCACAGCACTAATCTCCTGAAAGAGTATAATGGTTTTTAATGCCAGAATCTCCTGCCTCAGTCACTTCAGGTATTATCCCAAATCCTCAGGAAAAATCTTTCAAATTAGGTAGTGAAAAGATTATTGGGTATTTACTACTTTTGGTCGGTTTGATATTGATATTTGCAGCCACATTTATGGTGTATGGAGTTTTGACTGGACGTGCTAAACCACCAAGAGTGTTTAACGTTGAGGCACCAACATTTAAGTTACCTTCTCAAAATTCAGGCGTTGAGCTTCCTGAGGGAGCTACAATGCCTGCTGGATTAAAACTGAACCAAAATGACCAGGTTCAAGATTTAAAATTAATTCCCGATGAAGTTTTTAACGGAAGCTTGAATATTGGACTTTACTATCTTGCGATGATGTTTTTAGCTTCCTCTGGTGCGAAAGTTGCCGGACTCGGAATAAAAATGATTAAAGATATTAAGATGCAGGTAAAAGAAGACAAAAAGGGCTAGTGCTAAATCCCAGCTGTAATGAGCTGGGATAATATCCAAAGACCAAAACAATTTTATTTGGTTTTCAACTATGATTTCCGACCATTCTGCATAAATTTGAGGTAGTTATGTCCGAAAAACAATATAAAAAATGTGACTATGCTTGAGACAACAAAGGGCGTGCTTAAGCTAACTTGTGCAATAGCACCACCAATAAGAGGACCAAAAACTCTTCCAAGAGCGGCAACGCTTTGTGCAGCTCCCATGACAATCCCCTGCTCTTCGGGCTTGGATTCAAGTGAGATAAGAGATTGGGTATTGACCATCAAAAGGCTCACACCAAAAGGTGAAAGAAGACCAACCATCAAGGTGAGCCATATATATTGCGAGGTGCCCATTAAAAAAATGGCTATTGCGAATACGATAAGTCCTAATCTTATCAACTGAGTTTCATCAAATCTTTTTAAAAGCAAGCGTATCAAGTAAGACTGTGTTAGAAAAGAACTGATTCCAATAAGACCAAAATAATAACCGTTTTGTGCTTCATTCCAACCAAATCTTGCCTGGCCCAGTAGCGAAAAAACTCCAATTATTAAAGAAAGTGCAAAATTTACAAAAAAGAAAAGTAAGAATAGAAAAGAAATATTTTTCGGCCGCATTACTTCTTTTGTTATTTTCAGATTTATAAACTCAATTTTTATATGTTTTTGGAGTGCAAGGTTTGATTCTTTCAAAATAATTGAGATAAGCACAGTATTTGTAAAAGACAGAATCGCGGGGGCTAGAAAAACGGCAGATATCGAAAATCTTTCAGAGATTGCGCCACCCAGAAAAGGGCCTACTATAAAGCCAAGTCCGAATGCCGCTCCTATAAGGCCAAATTTTTTAGTTCTCTCGTGGGATTTTGAGACGTCTGCAATGTAGGCTTGCGCTACGGAGATATTGGCGCTCCCAATACCTGCAAGAATTCGGGCTAAAAAAATTATCCAAATATGTTGAGAGAGAAAAAGAAAGAGATATGATAGCGCGTTTATAAAAGAGCTTATTATAAGCACAGGTTTTCTGCCGTACTTATCAGAAAGTCTTCCTAAAATCGGAGAAAAAAGAAACTGGAATAGTGAAAAAATTGAAATAATAATGCCAACCATAAGTACTCCGCCGCCAATGCCTTGAATTAAAAGCGGAAGAATCGGTATAACTACTCCAAATCCAACAAGATCTATAAAAACAACTAACAATAAAACTGCAGTTTTTTTATCCATAACTTAAATTATATCCTTGCTTTATCTCCTATTTCTGTTTTAGATTTTTTAATTGTACCTTGTGGCAGTTCAATAATATGTTGATACTTAGGATTGTAGAAGAATAATCTATTAGGTTTAACTGTACCCAGTTTTCTTATTGTAAAGTCACTATCCAGAACAATGATGTCAATTGGTTTTTTAAAAAAGAGCGTATGAATACCAAAGCGAGTTTTTAAGAGCAAAGAGGTGGTATTTGGTTTCTTTAAAAGCCCGAGTAGTTTATCAATAGGGGAATCGGCAATTTTTAAGTCCTCGGTAATTATTGTGCTTTGAGTGATATTTGTGACAATCACTTCCTGCCTTGATTAATCTTGCGTAGTTTTGCGACATAGAATATTTCCAATACTTCCCCATTGTCTTCTATAGTATTCTGACCCGAAACTCTTTGGTACTCTCGAAGATAATCGGACAGAGCTCGTGAGTATTCTCTGAGTTCTGATGAGAGACCTTTAACTTTTTCTGCCAGCTGAGTAACTTCTGGGCGCTTGAGAATTTCAGCTTTGGTAGCGTTTCTTGTTTTAGTCGTTTTTTTAACTTCTTCCTGGTGCTCGGCATACGTTGGATCGTTAGCAAGAACATCGTTTAACATTCCCCTTTGTTCTGTAAGCTCTTTTCTTGTATTTTCGATAATATTCCTGTGATTTTTTATCATCTCCCCAAGATTTGCAACGAGCTGAGCGTCACTATCGGTGTCTTCTATAATCTGTGCATCTTGCACAATTTGGGTATCTTGGGCCATGTCAGTTAATATACGAATTAGATATCAGAAAAACAAGAGGTTGATTTTTTCATAAAATTTCGCTTTTTATCTCGCTTACTGTTAGCTGAAGTTTGTTTTGGGGTAAAATTTGTGGAATAATTCTGTCCTTTTCCGTCCTTGCTTTATGTCTTTCAATAACTTCTTCATATAAGAGTTCGTAAGCATCTATCATTTTTTTGGCGTTAAAATTTTGGATAGCATGTTTCCTGCAATTTTCTCGAACTATTTTTGGTAAATTTAAGACTGCTGCTGACATTTCACGGATATTTTTAACTATGAAGCCAGAATAGCAGTTTTTTATTACTTCAGGAATAGAACCTCTATCAAAAGCGATCACCGGACAACCACAAGCCATTGATTCTATCAAAGCAAGGCCAAATGGTTCTTCCCAGGTAATGGGATGTAAAGCTGCCATCGCTCGGGACATCAGTTTGTTTCGCTTTTTTTCATCTATCTCCCCTATCAATTTTACATAGCCGCCGGTAAGTTTTGATTTTATAAATTTCTCGAAATAGGGTTTTTCAACATCGTCAAGTTTTGCAGCAATTATTAGGAGAATTTTCAACTTTTGTGCAATTTCAATTGCGATATGCACACCCTTTTGCATGGATATTCTTCCGACATAAAGCAAGTAGCCATCGTGGTTTTGTGAAAAGGGATATTTGTCCATATTTAGACCGTTGTAAACAGTACCTATGTGATTAATTTTGGGAGCATTTTTTATTTGCGAGTTGGATATTGTTACAACATAGGGACCTGTAAGGGTTGTTAGAAGCCTGCTGCAATTTTCATCTATGACGCCATGGATTGTTAACATTACAGGCGTTTTGGAGACATTGGCTGCAGGCATGCTGAAGTTTCCGAGATGATCGTGGATTATGTCAAACTCTTCTTGCATATCGTATGCAAGGCCAATATTTAATGTCGTTAGCTCATTTAAACCGTAGGGGTCGTGGATTCGAAGTTTGCGTAAAGATTTAGGTGCTACGGAGATAAGTTTAGCTGAGGTAATTGAATCACCAGACGCAAAAAGCGTTACATCGTGGCCTCGAGCTACCAGTTCTTCTGTTAGAGTATGGACAACTCTTTCGGTTCCGCCATATTTTTCTGGAGGAACTCTTTCTGCAAGAGGTGCAATCATTGCTATTTTCAATTTCTTTCGTATGCCTTCCATTGTTCGGCGAATATTATACAACGTGTAAGAAAAAAGTTATGGTTTTTTAGTGGAGTTATTACGTTTTTATTACTAATTACTTACTGGGGAAGATTGAGATTACTAAATTTCTGTCTCTGGGACCCGATAGTTCTATCAGTGTAATTCTTTGCCAAGTTCCAAGAACGAGTTTTTTGTTTGCATATGGGATAGTAACGAACTGACCAATAAGCGAGGCCCATATGTGCTCACCGACATGACCGGGATTGTGGGGATGTTTATAGTTACCTTTTGGAAACATTTTTTCGAGAGCTGTAAGCATATCTTCATCTGTTCCGGGATCCAGATCCATAGTTGTCAGCGCGCAGGTGGTATGTGCAACATAGATGTTACAAATTCCATCTTTAACTTTCGTATCCAAAAGAGCCGATTCAATTTTTTCCGTTATATCGATTATTTCTTTCGCTTTCGATGTTGAGAGAGTTAAATTCATAATTTAAATTCTTCAAAATTCATTCTTTTGTATACTTTGCGAGTTAACTCAACATCTTTTTTGCAATAGTCACAAATTTCGTCGAATCTTTTTTCCAAATAGGCATCATATACTTTGGATCCGTCGATGCCGCCATCTTTACTCGTGGGTAAACCCAGCACTTTGGCCAGTTTGTCCAAGGAGATAGTCGCTTTGGGATTCCATTTTTCCCATTCGTACATCGTGTCGTAAATAGGATTACTTCGATATCGGGCAAAAGAAAGGTTTAGGTGTCTGTTTGCCGGTTTAATTTTATGGATTATGGAACGTTTATAGATATATGGAAGATCGAAGTTATATATATTGTGACCGACGAAACAATCTGTAAGGTTTGCGATTTCCCAAAATTTAGTTAGTATCCCCTTCTCTTCTCCTTTTAAAACATCTACCGAATCGTCACCGACTGCATAGGCGATACAAAAAATTCTGCCAAAGTCTCCTGATAGGGAAGTAGCACGGTATATGTTTTCTGGACTTCTTTGCTTTTTGATATCCCCTACCAAATCTTCGGATTCAGCTTTCTTTGCTTCCTTTTTTCTTTCCAGCTCGACTATAGTATCTTTTAACTCTTTTTCCGCGGGTATAGTCTCAATATCGAAGAACAGATTCACTCTATAGGTATTTTAACATTGTGCTTCCTATTGATTCATAATCGTTTTGTGGTTATACTGCTTGGCGATGCCAAAAAATATTGGACTGGTGGCTGGGGCAGCCATAATTATTGTTGTTCTGGCTGCTTTGGGTTTTTTGATGATGAATAATTCTAAATCGCAAAACGAGGCGGTAGCTCCGATACAAAATATCCAAAATCAAGAAACGTCTACAACATCCTCGCTTAAAAGTCTTTTGGGTGTGGGAAAAAATGTTAAATGCGACATTATTTATACTGACGAAAAAGGCAAGGGTACCGTTTATGTTTCTGACAAGAAATTTAGGGGTGATTTTGACGTAACAGTCAGTGGAGCACCAGAGGTTATGACTCACATGATCCAAGACGGGCAATATGCATATATGTGGACAGAAGGATCTTCTCAAGGAACAAAGTTTAATGTGGAAGATTATGAAAGTGACACAAGTGCATCCCCCGCTCCGCAAAACCAGGGGGCGGATTTAAATAAAGATGTCAATATGAAATGTTCCAGTTGGAACGTAGATTCTTCTATATTTACTCCCCCATCAGGAGTGCAGTTTCAGGACATGAGTACCCTGATGCAAAAGACGCAACAAGGACAACAACCCCAAACAGGAGGCAGCAGCGCTCCTAAAATGGATTCATCTTACTGCAGTCAAATCACAGACGAAGCGGCAAAAGCGGCCTGTGTGAAGGCCGCAAGCGGAAATTAAATTACTCCTTGCAATTTTTGGCTTTTACAATTAAGCTAAACGGCTATATGCCAGAAAAGAGAATCGGCGACAAGAAGTCAAGCGGGATGTTAGGAGTACCACCAAGACCAATACTTCACAAAATTAACGACATCCTGGCCATTTTGTTTTACCTCTTATGGATTGTAATTGGTGCCTTTTTGATATTGGTTATTGTTGGTCAGATTAGGCAAGGTGCGCTGCAGTCAATTTTCGGCGGCCCGAACATACAGACGCAAACAGAGGCAACTCCTCAGGTTCCAGCGGAGACTGATTTACCTGGGATTGGTCGAGTCAACATACAATGCGTTAGGGATGCACTTAGTCAGGAAGCAATTCAAAAAATTCTGACTGAAGGCAACATTTCCGGTTTGACTGCTGAGGAAAAGAAAAAATTTGAACCTTGTGTTGTTGCAGACACATCTCCTACACCAAATTCTCCTGCTTCATCAACTAAAGACTAGCGTAGACTTATAGTCCTTAATTCAGTATAATGTGACTTCTTTATGGGGCAAGTTAAGTTTCGCTTGCCTGCCCGTTTTTTTACTGGGTCTTTTCAGCATCTGAGAAAGCGTCCGCTGACTTCTTTTTTCGTACTTCTTTTTATCCTTTTTATTCTGATAGCCGCAGGCAAATTACTAAAAAAACCCCTGGCGGAAACTACATCTGTGGTAAAACCAAAGGAAGTCGATGTTTACAACATTGGTGCGACTCCCATGTTAACGCTTCAGGCGCGGGTTAATAAAAACGGAGTTGTAAAAATTGTAGCTCTTACAGGTGGAGTAGTCTCTAGAATAAACGTTTCACAAGGACAAAGCGTTTCAGGCGGCGCGACAATTATTTCTCTTTCAACTAACTATCAAGGGGGCAATGTAGCTTCGCTTCAGAAGCAGATGGCTGCAAGAACCTACCAAAATGTCGCAGATACTTTCGACGCACAAAAGGATTTGATTAATAAGCAACGAGATTTGGCAAATAAAGGTTTGGATAATGCAACTCAGCTACTGGATATTACCAATCAATCTTTTGATGAAAGTCGCTCTTTGATTTCGTTAAACAACGATATCATATCTTCACTCGATGCCAACATAAATGCGCTTTCTGCCAACAATGTAAATGGAGCAAACGATGCAATGATCCTGCAAACAAAACAGCTAAAAAGTCAATTCACATCCGCAAATAATCAATTAAATTCAGCTTTGAGAAATGCGGAATTTCAAGCTTCTTCCGACAAGCCCCCAGCACAAATAGCTAATTTGCAAAAGGATATCGCGATAAAACAATTAGATATTCAGGAGAAATCTTTGAATTTAAATAAGGAGATCAGTTTACTTCAGTTAAGACTTGCTCAGGTAAATGAAGCTGCAATGTTTCCTGCTGCGCCGTTTAGCGGTGTTGTTGACCGTGTTTATGTTTCGATCGGACAGGTGGTTTCCCCCGGGACGCCGCTTGCGACCATAAGCGGATCAAGCCAAACATTAACCGCCGTGGCTGCTGTACCTGGAAATATAGCCAGGAATGTTTCGAGACTGGACTCAAGTTTTCTGGTTATTAATGCAACTAAGATCGAATCTTCAATATCCTATGTTTCGCAAGAAGCAACTGAGGGGCAGCTTTACTCGATCATCTTTGATATACCTAGTGATTTTACATCTGTAATTTCAGATAAGAGTTTTGTCGAGGTCGAAGTACCAATTGGCTACTCTACAACATCGACAGTCGACCCATATGTACCTCTTGATGCAATTCATCAGACACAAGAGGCGGCTTTTGTTTTTGTGATCACTGGCGACAAAGCTGAAAGCAGAGAGGTGAGTTTGGGAAATGTGGAGGGGAAATTTATTGAGATTACCTCGGGCTTAAACAATTCTGACCTGGTAATTTTGGACAGAAGTGTGGTTTCTGGAGATAAAGTAATTCCCAAGCTGAAGTGAAAATTCTATTCGCTTCGCTCGTGTAATTTCTTTGAAATTATAAATGAAACAATCGGATTCATACCTTTCAAAGTTAAAATTTGAGCCTCGTTTGTTCAGTTTACCAATTGCTAAATATTTAACTAACTTTAGATTCGTCCTACTTTTAATAATAGCAATTTTTGCCCTTGGACTATTTAGCTTTTTCAATTTACCAAGACGCCTCAACCCTGAAGTAAAAATTCCATTTGTAAGTGTGCTTACAACGCTTCCGGGAGCCAATCCGGAGGATGTCGAAACGTTAGTAACGATTCCTATTGAGGATAGTGTTTCTGGTCTTGAAGCGGTTTCTAAAGTTAGCTCAACCTCGTCTGAAAATGTGTCAGCTATTTTTGTTGAATTCAATTCTGGCTTTGACCCAGACCGCGCTAAGGAGAGCGTGCAATCTGCGGTCGATTCTGTAACCGCTCTTCCCCAAGATGTCATGACTCCTAAAGTTACTAAACTTGATTTTGAAAACATACCTGTATGGACTTTTCTGGCAACAGGCGAGGATACGGCATCGCTCATGAGTTTTTCCGATAATCTGAAGGATAAGCTCGACAAGCTCCCACAAATTCGTGAGGTTCAAATTACTGGTGTTGAAAGTCAAGAAATCCAAGTTGCAATAAATCCCGAGAAGCAGAGAGAGTTTGGCATTGACCCGTTGACTCTTTCTCGCACGGTTTCCTCCGCAACTCATACGCAACCATCAGGAACCGTAAATACACAAAGTTCTTCATTTTCAATTTCTATAGACTCTTCAATCAAGTCTGTTGAGGATATTAGAAATCTTGAAATATCTGCAGGTGGCCAAATATTTAAACTCGGAGACGTTGCGACTGTGATGGAGAGGTCCAAACCAAATCAACCCGAAACTTTTTTTGCAACTCTCGGTGATGATCCAACCAGAGCTGTTTCATTTTCTGTTTTTAAGGTTGATTCTGTAAATATTGATCAGGCAGTCGCTGCTGCTCGCGCCGCTGTCGACGAAACCACAGCGGTTTATGATAATAAATTCAGAATTGTTTCCGTCAGAGATCTGTCGGGGCTTATTGATCAGCAATTTAATGACTTGGCGGCAAGTTTCAGGGACACAATAATTCTTGTTGTCATTGTGCTTTTTGTATTCTTGGGGATCAGGCAAGCGCTAATCGTTGCTTTTTGTATTCCCCTATCGTTTTTGGTTGCCTTTACAGTAATGAATGTCAGTGGACTTTCGATAAACTTTCTATCTTTGTTTTCTCTGCTTTTGGCATTGGGTCTTTTGGTAGATGACGCGATTGTTATCGTCAGTGCTGTAACTGCTTACTGGAGATCAAAAAAATTCACACCCAACGAAACCGGACTTCTTGTCCTTCGCGACTTTATCGTACCAATTTGGTCTACAACAATAACAGCGGTTTGGGCTTTTTTGCCGCTTTTAATTGCTTCCGGAATTATTGGCGAATTTATTAAATCTATTCCAATAGTTGTTTCTACTACTCTTTTGGCTTCGACAGCGATCGCTATTTTGATTACTTTGCCGCTGATGATGACGTTTTTGGCACCGAAATTTCCAACTAGGATTCAAATTCTTTTGTGGATTTTACTTCTGGCACTTGTTATGGGGTTTGTTTTTATTGTCTCTAGGGATAATCCATTGCTGCCTTTGAATCTGGTAGTTGTCCTTGTGCTTTGTATCGTCAGTTTCTTGCTCAGAGTTGATTTAATTTCAGAAATACAAAGAATTTTGAACAGACTAATAGATATTAAAACTTTAAAAACAAAGTTTGTCTTTGCTTTAAACTGGGGTTTATTTGACTCCCAAAGGTTTGCTTTCAAATATCAAACTTTAATAGAAAGAATGCTTGTTTCGAGATCCGCAAGGATAAGGACACTTCTTGTAATTTTTGTTTTTGCAGTTTTTTCTTATATATTAGTACCTTTGGGTTTTATAGTTAACGAATTTTTTCCAAAGATTGATTCAGAAAATATTTTTATCAATGTTGAACTTCCTGCAGGAACTAACTTGCAAACGACTCAAAGGGAGGCTGTGCGTCTGCTTGCAGATCTCAGAAATACCGTCGAAGTCGATTATATAGTGGCAGAATCAGGAAAGAGCTTGGACACCTCCGGATTCGGTGGTTTTAGTGCAAACACTAACAGTATGGAATTGACATTAGTTCTTGGGGATGAAAAAGTACGGCATAAAAAATCAAGTGAGATTGCAGATGATTTGAGAGTTCAATATAAAAATTATTCTGCCGGAAAGTTTTCCGTTATCGAGGAATCCGGAGGCCCACCAGCTGGTGCAGATATACAAATTAAACTTTTGGGCGATGATCTTAATATTCTTGATAGTTGGGCAAATCGAATTGCTGATTTCCTTTCGCATGAAAGCGGGGTGACAAATGTTGATAAGTCGGTTAAGGCAGGCACAAGTAAAATCGTTTTTATTCCAGATCGGGAAAATATGGTGCAATCAGGAATAAGCGAGGATATTATCGGTTCGACTTTACGAGCTCATATTAGTGGTTTCACATTGGACAATGATGTGAAGTTTAATTCTAAAAACCGTGACATAGTGTTTAGGAATAACTCTGATTCTCAAAGCGTTGAATCACTTGGTGCGGTTAATATTCAAACTCAAAATGGCGCCTTTCCCCTATCCTACCTTGGAAAATTTGAACTGAGACCTAACCCTACCCAGATAACTCGTGAAGATTCAAAAAGAACTCTTTCGGTGACAGCAGCTGTGACCAAGGGTAATAGTGTAACAGGCGAAAATAAAAAATTGGAGAACTTTGCCAGGAAGTTGGAACTGCCCGGCGGGTATGATTGGAAAACCGGAGGGGTGAACGAGGAGAATCAAAAAAGCGTAAATTCGATACTTGAGGCAATGGCTATTGCATTCGTCCTTATTGCAACCACAATGGTTCTACAGTTCGGGAGTTATCGTCAAGCTTTTATTATTTTGATGTTGATACCACTGGCGGTTTCGGGGGTCTTTGTAATTTTTGCTCTTTCAGCTACGCCGCTTTCATTTCCTACTTTAATAGGAATCTTGGCTCTTTTTGGTATTGTTGTTTATCAAGGAATGATGATTGTTGATAAGATCAATAGAAATCTGAGATTTGGCATGAGACTCAGTAACGCTATTTCCGATGCATGCGCAAGTAGAGTTGAGCCAATTTTATTCGGAACTATAACAACTGTTGTTGGATTAATTCCAATTACTATTTCTGATCCACTTTGGAGAGGTTTGGGCGGAGCTATTATTGCAGGACTGTTGTTTTCGGGTGCAATTATGCTTCTATTTATTCCATTGGTATACTTTCAGATTTATAAGGGTGAGATTAAGTAATTTAAATTTCTGGGTGAATTATTTTTCCCGAAGCCTTGCCAACAAATTCTCCATTTTCAAAAACTGATTTTCCTCTTATAACAACACGCAAAATCTGGCCTCGACCTTCCATTCCTGCAAATGGCGTCCATTTACATTTGGTAAATAAATTTTCGTTTGATATTTTGAATGTTTTGGCAAAGTCGACGAGGACGTATGTATCTTTTTGCTCCGGAAGTCTAAAAATTCTTTTAGGGTTAGTTGAGAGCATTTCTATTAAACGTGCAGTTGAGATTTTCCCAAGAGCGACAGCTGTTAACATTAGATGTAATGTTGTTTCTAAACCAGGAACACCAAATGGTGGAGGGTTCTGCTTTTTTTCTTGCAGCGTATGAGGGGCGTGATCTGTTGAAATCATGTCAATTTTTTCTATGTTATCCCAAAGTTTTTGCACTTCTTTCTTGGTAAGCAATGGGGGTTTCATAATCCCGAGTGGTCCAAGTTTTTTGACATCGTCATTGTTTAAAAATAAGTGATGGGGAGTGATTTCTGAACTTACTTCGACTCCTTCTTTTTTTGCTTTTTCTATGGCTTGAAGTTGATTTCCCGTGACATGGCAAATATGAATTGCCACTTTAAATTTTTTGGCAAGTTTTATTGCATCTTCTACGACTTCGTCTCTTGCATGGATCATGATGGGAAGTGGTCCAGACCAAGCTTTGAATATTTTTTCTCTGTCTTTTTCACTTTCCACAATAAGCGGCCCAGTAGTGTGGCTCATATAAATTTTTAAACCAAAAACTCTTTTTCTGATTCTTTTGAAATACTTCGTGGATTCTTGTGTAGCACCAAAGTTGAATCCTAAATCGCACCAGATTTTACCTGCTGCAAGTTTTTCCTTTTCTTCCAGAGATTCAACAGACACTATTGGAGGGTCGTTGTTGGGCATATCGAGCACTTGAGTGTAGCCTCCAGCAACTGCCGCCATGGTACCCGTTTTAAAATCTTCTTTTTGCGTCGCTCCAGGCTCACGAAAATGGACATGGACATCAACAAGACCGGGGAATTTAATTATTGTGTTGCTTCTAGTACTCACTTGTCGATTTTAACATGAAGGCGACTGTAGTCGCTTGAGATTCCTACCTGGAGAGATATAATTAAGCGGTGGGTGCTTCCAAGGCAAATTTCATAATACCTTTTTTAGTTTTCATCTTCGCAGCTTTTTCGGGTTTTATTATCCATAGGGCGACATGGTTTGTTTCTGATGCTCATTTTTCTATACTGGCAAGTAGCTTCGTTCACAATGATCTTTTTTTAAGTCCAATGAATTTACCCAATGGTGATTATGTGGATTATATGGGAAAACAATATCTTTTCTTCGGGCCTATGCCCTCTATTCTTCTTATGCCTTTTGCCGCAATTTGGGGAAGAGATTTTCCTCAGATGTCGCTGTCATTTACATCTCTTGTAGTAGTCTATTTGGCAACATTTTTTCTTTGCATCAGATTAAAGCTTGATAAAATTACCTCATTTTGGCTTTCTAATTTTTTTGTTTTTGGGACCGTGTTTTATTTTGTAGGGTTAGTTAACATTTCAGCATATGTGGTACAGGCAGTAGGCGTATCCTTTATTATTTTATCTCTTTTGGAGTATTTTGGCAGACGACGGTGGGTTCTTATTGGACTTATGGTTGCAGCAGCAGGTTCTACAAGGATTACCTTGTACGGCGTGGCTGTTTTTTACCTCTTTGAGATTTTTAGGCTGTATTTTTTGAAGAGAGCTTTAAGAAATATTCAATTTACGAGAGATAATTTGAAAGTGTTGTTTCTATTCTTGGTGCCGATATTGTTTTCCGTTTTAATGCTAGGAATTTATAACAATAGAAGATTTCACTCTCCGTTTGATACGGGCTACACTAAAAATGTTTCGATACTTGATAAAAATTACTACAATTACAAATTGGGGTTTTTTAACTTTAACCACATTCCCGCAAACCTTTATGAGCTATTATTTAAATCCCCAGAGCCCATAAAAAGAGATGGTGTTGAGTTCGTACTTAAGTTTCCCTATCTGAAGGCCGACGGTTTTGGTATGGGAATTATTTTTACGTCTCCTTTATTCATTTATCTAATACTTGCTAAAAGAGAAGAATATACGGCTTCCGCAGTGGTTGCAATTATTTTTCTTTTAATTCCTTCTCTCGTATATTGGGGGATAGGTTCTTCCCAGTATGGTTACAGATACAGTTTGGATTTTTTACCCTTTCTTTTTTTAATTTTAACCAGTGTATTTAAAAGGGGACTGAATAATTTTGCTAAAATTTTGATTGTTTATGGTATTGTTTTCAACTGTTTTTATATGATTAGTATCTGGAATTCTTACCCTCTTCTCTCGTTTTGGGAGTATCTTCCAAAGTAAGTTCTATTTCTGTTTGAAGATAGCTATTTTTAATATGCCGATTTCGTTAAGCAGATATGCGAACACTGCCCAGAGAGTAAGAAGGCCATACTTTATTGAGCGCTTAAAGTTGATAGAGGATGCTTCCTTAAAATATTTGCATGGCACGGGAATTTCGGAAATATTGAAGCCGTAGGAGAGGGCTGAAATTAGTATTTGCTGGTCAAAAACAAAATCGTCCGAAAGCTTATGATAGGGAATATTTTTTAAGACATTTGATGAAAACGCTCTGAACCCAGTATGGTATTCAGAAAGATTTAGACCCATGGACAAGTTTTCTGCGAGTGTTAAAAATCTATTTGCGAAATATTTCCAAAGCGGCATTCCCCCTTCCAATACTTGTTTTCTGGTCTGTATCCTTGAGCCCAACATTATGTCTGCCCTACCGTTTACTATTGGTTCGCACATAACACCAACAAGTCTTGCGTCATACTGGTAGTCCGGATGAACCATAACAATAATATCCGGGTTTCTTTTAAGTGCCTCATCGTAGCATGTCTTCTGGTTGCCGCCATATCCCTTGTTTTTTTGATGAATATAGACTGAGATGCCTAGTTCTTTCGCTTTTTCGACCGTTTTATCTGCCGATGCATCATCGACAAGAATTATCTCAGACACAAGATCTTTTGGTAGGTCTTTGTAAGTTTTTTTAATAGTTTTCTCGGCATTATAGGCCGGCATTACTACTATTATTCTTGGATTTTTTTTTGGATCCCAAAGAATGTTATGGTTTTTCAAATTTTTTCAAAACCTCTCTATCTGTTATTGGAGTATAACCTTGACTCTCTGATCTCAAAATTAATTGAGGAATTTTGGTAAGGGCCCAGAAAAAACCAACAAAAAAAGCGGTGTCTCCTTTGACTAAAGCTCTTGCAAAATGAAAGGGTAGCCAAATGAAATGTAGTACAACCCATAAGTAATCCTCGGTGTTTTTCCAAACAAAGATGAATTGGTTTTTGTATGCTACAGATTTAATAAAAAACTCGGATTTTGTTTTTTTGATTGCTCCTTCTTCGTGATAGTGATCCACTTTTGAATCTGCATTAAAAAAACACAAAAATCCTGCTTTTTGCGCCCGATAACAAAGATCTACATCCTCCCAATAAAAAGGGGCATAAATTGGATCAAAACCACCTAAATTTAAAAATTTTTCCCGGTCTATAAGACTGGAGCCACCTGAAACCCATAAGGTTTCGTCGCTCTTTGGAGTAAGTGCAAAGTGATTCACAAAACCTCTAATAAATTTTGCCCCTCCCCTGCCCCTTATGATAACTTTGTTTCCCTCATGGCTGTAATCCGCAAGACCAACACCGAAAGTTCTTTTGGGATTTTTCGAAAATAGCTGGAGAGCTTTTTTTAAAAAATCCGCTCTTGGAGAAACATCAGAGTTTAAAAGCAGCAATAAATTGCCGGTTGCCTTTTCTGCGCCAATATTTACGCTTTTTGAAAATCCCAGGTTTTTGGAATTGATTAGGAGGTGAACTTTTTTAAAATTTTTCTTAATGAATTGAACTGAGTCATCAGTAGAAGCATCGTCTATGACCATAATTTCACAATTACTACAATTCTCCATAATTTTTGGTAAGGTTTTGGCAAGCAAATTCCTGCCGTTATAGTTTGGGATAATTACTGAAACTTTCTCTTCCATATTATTTGAGCTGTAATGATTGTCAGAATAAGACCGATTGCTGAAATGATAAGTCCATTATAAAAGGATTTTGGTTCAAATTTAAATTTGACCAAGTGCTCACCTTCGGAAACTATTATTGATTGAAACATGAAATCAACTTTTTGTATGTTAGTTTTTTTGCCGTCAATGTAAGCG
>Ga0209542_10009885_pt1 | contig 17371 bp, 11 predicted proteins | sample RifCSPhighO2_01_FD_184028 | JGI IMG/M metagenome (GOLD analysis project Ga0209542, IMG submission 184028) | Soil microbial communities from Rifle, Colorado - Rifle CSP2_plank highO2_0.1 (SPAdes) (version 2) | ecosystem: Environmental > Terrestrial > Deep subsurface > Rock core/Sediment ...
TTTGAGGGGATAGTGATGACCACGGACAATGCCCAAGTTTACGAACCAGCTGATCCTTGTGGGTTCGGTTACACAAGCGATCACCCGGTCATGCAGGTCGAGGTTGCACAATGATCTCTTTCGAGGATTTCAAGAAACTCGATCTCCGGATTGCGCTTATCATTGACGCGGTACCGGTCGAAGGTTCAGACAAACTCATGAAACTAAAAATTGATGTTGGCGAAGGGGAGCGCCAGCTGGTGGCCGGCATTGCCCGGCAGTATTCGCCCGAAGAACTGGTCGGGCGGCGGATTGTTGTCGTGGTCAACCTCGAGCCAATAGTTTTAATGGGACTGGAAAGTCAGGGGATGCTACTGGCCGCTGATACGGAAGAGGGGCCGGTGCTGCTGATGCCCGACCACGAAGTCCCGCCAGGCTCAAAAATTAGATAAGCTCGAAATTCCAGAAAACGGCTCAACCCTCGGTTGAGCCGTTTTGCTTTTGTCTTGACAAAATCGAGGAAATCGGCTAATATAGGTTGCTAACTTGTGAGGCGTTGAAGCGCGTCCGAAGGTGGGTCACCTTCCCAAACTATCGGGATAAGACGCGTGGAGCCAAGTGGTGAAACCGGCACTGAAGTTTTTTCTCTGCGGGTTTCGCAACCTGTCGTTAGCTAGACAATCTACAGGAGGCGAATAATGTTTAATAGGTTACGGATGGCCCGAAGGTATCTGGCAGGTCTTCGGTTAGTGCATCAAGAGGTTGTTGGAAAAGACAAAGACATTGTATGGGCTTATCATCGCGACGAATTGACAGGGCTCCTCAACCGAGAAACTGTTTATGAATTTGGTGAACGGGCTCTGCGCGATGCCATTCGTCGAAAGACTAACCTCAGCGTCGTCTACATCGACTTGGACAACCTCAAGCAATACAATGACGACTCTGGGCACGACGAGGGCGACCGCATCCTTTCCCTCCTTGGCAAAGCAATCACAGCCAGTCTTGTCCGGCCTTGGGATTTGGCCGGCCGCATCGGTGGAGACGAGTTTCTGCTCGTTTTACCAGACACCGAGATCGTTGGCGCTCACGCGGTTGTTGATCGCCTCCGCCATGCGATTCGTTTTCCGTTTAGTGCCGGCGTCTATACGCAGCTTCTTCGGGGCGACTGGCGAGAGCAGATGTCCACCGTAACCCTTGATTTGTTCAAGACACACGCTGAGGCCGAGATGTACCTCGACAAGAAATCCAAGGATCGCCACGGTGCCCCAGCCGCCTGAATAAAAGTCTGCAACCCGGAGAGACCGAAGCCTGGTCTCTCCGGCTGTTTTTTTATATAATTCCTATACTTCTATGAACGATATTATAAAACTCAAAGAACTCGCCAAGCTGATTCGTTATTATTGTCTCGTTTCCACGAGTGCCGCGGGTTCGGGACACCCGACTTCGTCGCTCTCCGCTACTGACCTCATGACCGCCCTTTTCTTTGGCGGTTTTTTTCGTTTTGACCTCAAGCGCCCGAATTATGCGAACAACGACCGGCTAATTTTTTCCAAAGGTCATGCCTCACCCCTTTTCTATTCTCTATACGCTGCCGCCGGAGTAGTTACTGAGAAAGAACTTTTGACGCTTCGGAAATTCGGAAGCGCCTTGGAAGGGCACCCAACTCCGGCATTTCGATATACCGAGGCCGCGACTGGTTCGCTCGGGCAAGGGCTCTCTATAGGAGTGGGAATGGCGCTGAATGCGAGATTGGATAAGCTGTCCTACAAAACCTATGTTCTCCTGGGGGATAGCGAGATGGCCGAGGGTTCGCAGTGGGAGGCAATCCAGATCGCCGCGCACTATAAATTGAATAATCTGATCGCAGTTCTAGATGTGAATCGTCTCGGCCAGCGCGGGCAAACAATGTATGGGCATGACGTGAAAGCGTATGAAAAGCGAATCAGCTCGTTCGGGTGGAAGACGATAGTGATAAATGGACACAATCTTAATGAGATTATGAAGGCATACGAATTAGCGACATCTTTTTTTCCCCCTCCTTCAGTTCCCTCCCACAGGTGGGGGAGGAAAGGTGGGGGGGAGGACAGGCCAGTGATGATTATTGCCAAAACCATGAAGGGCAAAGGCGTGACCTTTATCGAAAACAAGGACGGCTGGCACGGCAAAGCCCTCTCGCCGGAAGAATTGAAAAAAGCCCTCAAAGAATTGGGCCCTGTAAATCGGAAACTAACAGGCGAACTGGTAAAACCGGAAAAAGCACAAATCCTAAATTCGAATCTCGAAATTCGAAACAAATTCGAAGCCCTAAATTACAAAAAAGGACAGGAAGTTGCGACCCGGAAAGCTTATGGAAATGCCTTGGCAAGAATTTATCCTAAATACCAGGGCATCGTCGCGCTTGATGCCGAGGTAAGCAATTCGACCTTTGCGGAAGTTTTCAAAGAAAAATATCCGGCGCGATTTTTTGAGATGTTCATCGCCGAGCAGAATATGGCCTCGGCGGCGCTCGGGTTCTCTCGCCGTGGGAAAATCCCTTTTGTTTCCACTTTTGCCGCTTTTTTCACCCGGGCGTTCGATCAGATACGGATGAGCCAGTATTCGGGGGCGAACATCAAGTTCGTGGGCTCGCACGTCGGCGTTTCGATCGGTGAGGACGGGGCGTCGCAGATGGGTCTCGAGGACATCTCGATGTTCCGAAGTATTTTGGGAAGCGCAGTACTTTATCCCTCGGACGCGGTTTCGACGGAAAAACTAGTTGAGGAAATGGCGAAGCATAAAGGGATTTCATATTTGCGCACCACTCGCGCAGCAACTCCTGTGCTGTATTCAGCAAACCAGCAATTTCCGATCGGTGGGAGTAAAGTGCTCAGGCAAAGTCGCAAGGATGTCGCTACTGTTGCCGCGGCGGGGATCACTTTGCATGAAGCCCTGGCCGCATGTGAAGAACTAAAGAAGCAAGGGATTCTGATCCGGGTGATTGATCTCTATAGTATCAAGCCGATTGATAAAAAAACTCTTGCGCGAGCCGCCAAAGAAACGAGAGCGATTATTGTGGTGGAGGACCACTATTCCGAAGGCGGAATCGGGGAGGCAGTGCGAAGCGCCCTGCCAAGAAGCAATGCCCCTATAATCTCGTTAGCAGTTAGGAAAATGCCGCGTTCGGGCAAGCCCACCGAGCTTCTAGACTACGAGGAGATTTCCCGGGGTGCTATTATTAAAGCAGTAAAGAAGTTGTAATCATGGACCGCAATTTAGCTCTCGAATTTGTGCGCGTGACCGAAGCGGCGGCGATTGCGGCGGCTGGGTGGGTTGGGCGCGGCGACAAGCATGCCGCCGACGGAGCCGCGGTTGATGAGATGCGTGCGCGGTTCAACCAGATCGATTTCGCTGGGCAAATAGTGATCGGCGAGGGCGCCAAAGACGAGGCCCCGGAACTCTATACTGGCGAGAAGGTTGGTACTGGCAAGGGACCAGAAATGGATTTGGCGGTTGATCCGCTAGAGGCCACGGATAGCGTGGCGCACGGGCGATACAATGCCATATCCGTGATTGTCGCCGGACCAAAAGGGTCATTGCTTTCCGCACCTGATACATATATGAACAAGCTTGCCGTCGGCCCCCGGGCGGCAAAGGTCGTGGATCTGGATTTTCCAGTGAAAGTAAATATCGAACGAACTGCCAAAGCGCTTGGGAAAGATCTAAAGGATATGACCGTGATAGTTTTGGAGCGGCCGCGGCACGAACAGCTCATCAAAGAAATCCGTGAGGCTGGGGCTCGGGTCCGGACGATAACCGATGGTGACGTGGCGGGAGCGATAGCGCCGAGTTTGCCGGAAAGTGGGATAGATATGCTCATGGGGATAGGCGCTTCGACCGAGGCGGTTCTGGCGGCCGCAGCTGTAAAAATATTAGGCGGGGAGATTCTGGCGAGGTTTGTGCCAAGAGATGATAAGGATAAAAAGAACATTACTGCAGCGGGGATAAAAGATTTAAATCGAGTATTCGGCGCGGAAGATTTGGCAAAAGGGAAACAACTGACATTCACGGCAACTGGCGTCATAGATGGCCCGCTCCTGCAAGGCGTAAAAATCGAAGATCATAAGACAATCACTTACTCTGTTGTTATGCGCGCTTCATCGGGGACGATCAGATATCTTACAACTCATCACCACGCTTCAAAAAAACTAAGTAACCCCAGTTAAATAAAGCAAAAGATTTAACGGGGCAAGTAAATTACATAATTAAATAAATACCATGAAAAATTTGGGATACGATAAGCCGCTCTATATTCTCGCCTTTGACCACCGCGCGTCTTTTTTGAAAATGTTCGGTCTCAAAGAGCCGCTCACCCCGCAGCAGTCGCAACAAATGGCAGAAGCCAAGTGGCTGGTGTACGAGGGATTCAAACAGGCAGTGGCCGCCGGCACACCGCCGCGGGAAGACGCAGGGATTTTGGTGGATGAACAGTTTGGCGAGGCGATTCATCGCGATGCCGGGAGTGCGGGGTATCTGAATATTTTAACAGTGGAGAAAAGCGGGCAGGATGAGTTTGATTTTGAATACGGAGACAAATTCGCTGAACATATAGAGAAGCTCAAGCCCCGCTTTACCAAAGTGCTTATCCGTTATAATCCCGGTGGAGACAAAGAGCTTAATCGCCGGCAAGGTGTTAGATTGAAGACCCTAAGTGATTGGTGCCACAAAAATGGATATAAGTTTTTGATAGAGCCCCTCATTCCGGCGACAGCGGAGCAGCTGAAAGAAGTTGGTGGGGACGAGGCGCGCTATGATCGCGAGGTCCGATACAAATTGATGGCGCAAATGGTCAAAGAGTTGCAGGATGCTGGGGTCGAGCCGGATATTTGGAAAATTGAAGGGCTGGAAGAACCCGAGCAGTACGAGACAGTTATAAGGCAGGCGCGTTCGGGAGGACGTGATGGGGTGTCGGCGGTAGTACTCGGACGAGGCGCGGACAATTCGCAGGTGGAGAAATGGCTTCGCGCTGGTGCGAAAGTAGATGGAGTTGTTGGTTTCGCGATTGGCCGGACGATTTTCAAGGACGCCTTGAGCAAATTTGGGAAGAAGCAAATCAGCAAAGACGAGGCCGTGAGGCAGATCGCGGAAAGTTACAAATATTTTTACGAAGTATTTGCGAATGCGCCCAAATAATCTCAAAACCCGCATTTTTCTCGACCCAGCCGACGTCGCAGCCGCGACTTTGGCGGGCGGGAGTCGGATTATTTAATATTCGCCTCGCGTAACTATGAAACCGAGTAACTTAAAAACCCGGATATTTCTCGACAGCGGCGATCCCCAGGAAACCAGAGAAGCCCTCGAGCTCCTCGGTTTTCTCGATGGACAGACAACTAACCCCTCACTGATTGCGAATAACCCGCAAACTGCCGGTAAAAAGTTCAGTAAGAACGAAATCCTGGATTTTTATAAAAAAGTCGTTCAGGAAATCTCCGGACTCATCCCCGCTGGATCCGTATCTGTCGAAGTTTACGCGGACCCCTCCACTACCGCGACGGAAATGATCGAACAAGGGAAAGCATTTAATGAGTGGATACCGAACGCCCATATAAAATATCCGACGACCAGCGCTGGTTTGCAGGCGGCTGAATTTTCCGTGAGCCAGAGGATGCGGATCAATCTTACTTTGTGTTTTTCGCAGGAGCAGGCCGCCGCGGTTTATGAGGCGACCAAAGGAGCGCAAAAAGGGGAAGTATTTGTGTCTCCCTTTGTTGGTAGGCTCGACGACCGTGGTGAGAATGGAATGGATCTAATACGCAACATTATTAATATGTACGACTCCGGCGACGACCATGTCGAGGTACTTACGGCGAGTGTGCGCAACTTAGAGCACCTGCTTTATGCGGTTGCGCTAGGTTCTGATATCGTCACCGCACCCCTCAAGATTTTGAGGGAGTGGGTAGAGCAGGGATTGCGGATTCCCGACAAGGACTATCGTTACCAGCCACTGAATTTACGCGATATCCTGCCCCGGCCAGTGGAACTTGGCAGGCCATGGGGAGAGTACGGCGTCAAACACGAGCTGACTGATGTCGGCATTGCAAAGTTTTCGTCTGACTGGAATAATCTGATTATATGATGAATCAAGCGATACTCGACTTTGCCAAGCAGTTCCGTTTTATTCCAAGGATCGAGAACGGCCCTTTGCGCAAATACAAAAAATTTATCGTGGCTGGTATGGGTGGCTCGGCTCTCGCGGCCAGTATCCTCAAAACTCTCAAACCGGAACTCGATATCGTCACTCATCGTGATTACGGTTTGCCTTTTGTCGGAGAGCGTGACCTCAAAAAAACTCTAGTGATCGCCAGTTCATACTCCGGCAACACCGAGGAAACTTTGAGCGCGCTTGAGGAGGCGCAAAAAAGGGGACTTGCCGTGGTTTGTATTGCCGTCGGCGGCAAGCTCCTCGAGATAGCCAAAGGCAGCAAGCTGCCATATATTGAACTTCCTAACACGGGAATTCAGCCGCGGTCGGCACTCGGTTTTAGCATGAAAGCGATGCTCAAGGCCATGAAGCAAAGCGAGCTTTTGAAAGAGTCGCGCGAGCTTGTCAAAATTTTGAAACCAAAGGAACTTGAGCAAGCCGGGAAAGATTTGGCCGAGAGAATCCGGGGACATTTTCCGGTGATCTATGCTTCTCGGAAGAATTGTTCAGTTGCTTACAATTGGAAAATTAAATTTAATGAAACGGGTAAGACGCCCGCCTTCTTCAACGTTTTTCCGGAGCTCAATCACAATGAGATGACCGGCTTTGATGTCAAAGACACCAGCCGCGAGCTGTCCGCAAAAACCCACTTCATTTTTTTGAAAGACCCAAGTGACCATCTGCAGATCCAAAAACGAATGGATATCACGGCGAAGCTTTATAAGGACCGCGGCCTTTCCGTAGAGATTTTGGAACTCAAGGGGGAGAACGAGATGCACAAGGTATTTTCCTCCCTCGTTACCGCTGATTGGGCGGCTTTCTATACGGCAGAGGGATATGGGCTTGAATCTGAGCAGGTACCGATGGTTGAAGAGTTCAAGGGCCTAATCAAGTAGAAAAAAAGTGAAAAAATTCAATCTCGTTGTATTCGGAAGCCTTTTCGTGGGTTTTGCCATTTGGGGAACTATTAATTACCTCCCCAGGTTGGTTGATTTCATCAAGGGGATCGAGCCAATCATCACACCCCCGCCTCAGGATATCAGCCGGCCCGGGATGAATGACACGGATCTGCCGCTCAAGGTCCCTGACGATTTCGCCATCTCCATATTTGCCACCGGGATACCGGGTGCCAGAGTTTTAACATTAGATCCAACCGGCCGTTTGCTTGTCTCAGAAACCTCCGCCGGGAAGATAGTCGCCTTGTCTGACGAGAATGTGGATTTCAAGGCGGAAAAAAACATCACCGTTGTAGAGGGACTCCGCCAGCCGCACGGGATTGCGATGGACTGCGAGGGGAACGCCGCGGTTCAAAAGTGTTATTTGTACGTAGCCGAAACGAACAAGGTCAGCCGTTTCGATTATGACCAGGCCACAGCGAAGGCCAGCAATCCGCAAAAGCTCGTGGATTTGCCCAGCGGAGGCGGACATTTCACCCGGACGATCGCTTTTGGGCCGGATGAGCGTCTTTATATTTCAATCGGGTCCTCGTGTAATGTCTGCCTGGAATCGGATGAGCGGCGGGCAAAGATTTTTACGATGAACAAGGATGGCAGTGACTTTCGCGAATACGCGCGGGGGCTCAGGAACTCTGTTTTCTTTACCTGGAGCTACGTGGACGGGCGGATGTGGGCCACGGAAATGGGCCGGGATAATCTCGGGGATGATGTCCCACCGGACGAGATAAACGTCATCGAAGAGGGCGGCAACTATGGCTGGCCGATTTGTTACGGACAAAATATCCATGACACGAATTTCGACAAGAATACTTATATACGCAATCCCTGCGAAGCCCCTTTCGAGCGCCCCGCCGCCGTGGATTTACAAGCTCACTCGGCGCCCCTGGGTTTGGGATTCGTTCCCGAGGAGGGCTGGCCAGAGGATTATTGGTATGACTTGATTGTGGCTTACCACGGCTCCTGGAACAGAAGCGCGCCGACTGGCTATAAATTGGTGCGTATCAAGCTCGATGCCGAGGGTCACTACGAGGGTATTGAGGATTTTATAACTGGTTGGGAGACAGGCGGCGGCGCCTTAGGCCGGCCAGTGGACGTGGTTCTACAGCCTGGAGGGAATATGTATCTATCCGATGACAAAGCCGGAGTGATTTATCGGGTTATGTACAATCCCCCGGCAACGATTCAAAGTTTTGAGGATTGCGTAAATGCGGGTTTTCCGGTTATGGAATCATACCCCCGCCAGTGCCAGGTGTCGGACGGCCAGACATTTGTCGAAAAGATTCCATGAAAAAAATAATTTACATCGTTGCCTTTATTTTTCTGGGTGTCCTTTTGCAGTTCATTCTCCATGCTTGGGTAGAGATGGTTTATATCCGCGCGCTTATCTCGGATTTTGAGAGTTACAGCGCGGGCCTGTCTTGGGCGGATTGGGAGCTCATCCATCACGTCGTCTCTGTGATACTGCTCATCGGCGGTGCCGCATTCGGCTTTTGGCAAGGGAAATATTGGTGGCAGCAGATTTACCCCCACACCAAAAGTCGTAACGTTTAGAAAAGCACTAATAATTTTGCGGTTTCGTTCTGGCGCCGAGGGTAGTTTTTATTCTATGATTTGGTGTGGGGGTGTACGTGTTAAAGCGCTGGCAAAAATTACAAGGGTAAAATGAATTTCAAACTAAGTTTATTGTGTTTGGCGGTAGTCTCGGGGCTGGCATTGTGCGCCTCCCCCGGATTTTCGGCTCAGGCTCAAGGCACGCTTCAGGCCTACGAATACGAACGGATCGATACCCGAATAGCTGTGAACGTAGACACAACACTTGATGTGGAAGAACATCAAGTGTTTGTTTATGAGGGAGCTTTCCATGTCGGCTGGCGGAGTATTTTGCTCGAAAAAGTGGATTCTATTACGGACATCCAAGTGATCGACGGCAAGACTGGTCGGGGTTTGGCAGAGGTTGGGAAAAGGCTCGACAAGCTCGAGCCTGATTCTTGGGGAAAATTTACGACGTTCCGCGAGGGAGGCTCCCAGAATATCGAGTGGTACTATGACCTTGGAGATACCACGCAGGAATGGATTTTGAGGTACAAAGTTCATGGGGCGATTGCTTTCGGCAAAATAAGTGACCGGTTGTATTGGGATATTTTTACCGATTACCAAGTGCCCGTCGGCGAGGCGACCGTAGAAATCGTCCTACCCGCGGCTTTAGCTCGAAATACAGTGGGGCAGTATAGTTACCGGACTTTCGAGGCCGGAACGGGCGTACAAGACTATGATGAAGACAGTGGAATATTATATTTCTCCGACAGGAATTTTTCCGAGGGCGAGGATTTCACTGTCGATGTGTCTTGGCCCCACGGTATTGTGGACCAGTCAGCATATTGGCGGGGCTTTCTGAAATTTTATTATGGCTATATCGGGGGAGCGATAATTATTTTATTCGCGGTTCTCGCCGGGGTTTGGCGCTGGTGGGCAGCAGAGGGTTCGCAAAAAGGAAAAGGAACCATAGTCCCACAATACGAGCCGCCGGAAAACTTGCGCCCCGCGATGGCCGAGGTGATCGCCAAAGAGAAACTGACAAACAGGGGGCTGACCGCAACAGTCGTCGATTTGGCAATTCGCGGGTTTATAAAGATAGAGGAAGACAGAATAGAGAACTGGTTCGGGAAACTGGGTCGATTGTTTGCAATTCAAAAAGATTATAAAATAATTAATTTAAAAAATTGGGTCGAATCTCCAAATTTGCATCGATATGAAAAGGATTATTTGAGAGCGTTATTTGAAGGCGAGGATTATTTCTCGACCCGATCTCTTCGAAGAAATCAAAGTCGGGCGAGGCGTCTTCACGAGTCAATAAAAGAAGTAACTGAAGCGGTGTATGATGAGACACAAACAGAGACAAAAGCATACGAGGCTGGGCCAAGCGGGGAAAAAACAAAAAATATTATTTGGGTGCTTTTGATTGTTGCCGGATTTTTGGGATTTATTTTCTTTTCCGCCACACATAATCAATTTTTGCTGCTGCTAACTGCCCTCCTGGTCTCCTCGGTCGGTTTGTGGTCCTACTTCAAATATGAAGCGCGGCTCAACGAGCGCGGCCGGATCTTAAGAGAGGAGTGGTTGGGTTTCAAGTTGTATCTCGAGGTCGCCGAGCGCTACCGGATGCAAAATTTGACCCCCGACCTTTTTGAGAAGTATCTGCCGTATGCCATGGTATTTGGCGTGGAGAAGAAATGGGCCAAGGCCTTTGAGGGGATGCACCTTTCGCCGCCGAATTGGTACGCCGGAGGTGTCGCTTACTCTGTTTCGGGTGGAGGGGGAGGCAGTTTTTCGCCTTCTGGTTTCAGTGCGAGCTTTTCCTCGTCTTTTACGAGTGCATTTTCGAGCTCTGGTGGAGGCGGTGGGGGAGCCGGCGGAGGTGGGGCGGGTGGCGGAGGAGGCGGAGGGGGGGGCGGAGCAGGTTAGGCTTAGGAATGTAAAATTCTCCTTGCCAGATAGTAGAAGTTTGCCAATTTGGAAGTTTGTCTCTCAAAGCTTAATAATTTTTACCGAGCGGCTTTGTTTCTGGCGGTTGAAGCTCTTATGGCCCCGTCGGGGCCAGGCAAACTTTCACTACCTGGCTTGACAGACTTTTTCCGGTGAGTAAAATAAATCTATGGATAAGTCCATAGATTGGTAGAGCCATTAAATTGGCCCTTTTTGCTTATGCAGGAAGGGTAACTTTTCATGTCCGAAAAAAAAGCTAATCTATCACTAAATATGCCTATCCGCCGAAGTGTTTCCGCGAAACGTCGGCGTTTTTCCGCTACGGAAGAGGTTATTGATCTTCCAAACCTGATCGAGATCCAGACCAAATCTTATGCCTGGTTCTTTGAAAAGGGACTTGAGGAGCTTTTTCAGGAGGTCAGCCCAATAAAGGATTTTACGGGAAAGAACCTCGAGCTTCACTTTGGACAATATTTTCTCGACAAACCGAAATACAACGAGCTTTTGGCGAAAGAGCGGAACGCCACCTTTGAAGCGCCGTTATATGTGCAAGTAAAGCTCATTAACAAATCCAAGAACAAGACCAAAACCCAGGACGTTTATCTTGGTGATTTCCCCCTGATGACTAACAGGGGCACATTTGTAATAAATGGTGTCGAGAGAGTAGTGGTATCCCAGCTCATCAAATCGCCCGGGGTATTTTTTAGTGCTGTTTATAGCCGTGGTCGTAATTACTACGGCGGGAAAGTAATCCCGAACCGCGGCGCTTGGCTTGAGTTCGACACGGACAGCAACGGCGTGATAGGGGTGAAGATCGATCGTAAACGGCGCATTCCGGTTACAGCTCTGCTCCGGGTCTTCGGCCTGTCTACGGATGATGACATCCTGGAAGCATTTCGCGATGTGGATACCAATCCAGACTTAAAATATATTCAGAATACTTTGGACAAGGATCCCTCGAAGAACGCCGACGAAGGCTTCAAAGAGGTTTACAAGAGAATCCGCCCTGGTGATTTGGCAACTGTAGATAACGCCCGATCCTTGATAGAGGCCATGTTTTTCAATTTTGACCGGTATGACCTCTCAGAAGTGGGCCGCTATAAATTTAGTCAGCGGCTCCATGCGGAGGAGACATCGGAAAGAATTTTGCGAAAAGAGGATTTGATTCACGTCATCCGTGAAATTGTCCGTTTGAATAACACGCAGGAGCCGCCCGACGATATTGACCACTTGGCAAATCGTCGAGTGAGATCTGTCGGGGAATTGATCCAGACGAAATTCCGGGTTGGTCTGGCGCGGATGAGCCGCATCGCCAAGGATCGCATGAGTTTGGCTGACCTTGAAACGGTAACCCCCGCCCAGCTGATACACGTACGGCCGATTGTGGCTGTGATGCAGGAGTTCTTTTCTTCCTCTCAATTATCGCAGTTTATGGACCAAACGAACCCGCTTGCGGAGCTGGAACACAAACGCCGCCTCTCGGCCATGGGTCCTGGCGGACTGTCTCGTGAACGGGCTGGTTTTGAAGTGCGAGACGTGCATCGCTCGCATTATGGCCGGCTCTGTCCGATTACGACGCCTGAAGGCCCCAATATCGGGTTAGTTGCGCATTTGGCTTCCTACGCGCACTTGAACGACTACGGATTTATTGAGACACCTTATCGGAAGGTAGAGAAAACTCCCGATGGACGTCGACGATTGACCGAAGAAATCGTTTATCTCGATGCTTTTGAGGAAAGCCAGTACGTGATCGCGCAGGCAAATACCCCGGCCGACGAGGGAGGATATTTGCGCGATGAACGAGTACCAGTGCGGGTCCACAGCGAGCCTTCGATCGCGGCTACATCGGAGATTGATTTTATAGATGTTTCCCCAAAACAAATTGTTTCGATTACTACTTCCCTCATCCCATTCTTGGAGCATGATGATGCTAACCGTGCGCTGATGGGTTCAAACATGCAGCGGCAGGCAGTACCCTGCATCCAGCCGCGTGCCCCAATTGTTGGCACTGGTGTCGAGGAAAAGGCCGCTTTCGACTCCGGACAAATAGTAGTTTGTGAAGGTTCGGGGACAGTGGCTTCTGTGACCGCCGAGAAAATTATCATCGCAGAAGACGGCGGAGCAAAGCGCGAATACCTGCTCAAGAAATTTTTGCGTTCCAACACATCAACTAGCATCAACCAGAAGCCGATCGTAAAACGCGCCGAAAAAGTCGTCCGCGGACAGGCGCTCGCCGACGGTCCAGCCACGGAACAGGGCGAGCTAGCCTTGGGTCAGAATCTCCTTGTCGCCTTCATGTCATGGAGCGGGTACAACTATGAGGATGCGGTGATTATTTCTAACCGCGTCGTGCAGGATGACCTGTTCAGTTCTATCCATATCGAGGACTTCAAGGTCGACGTGCGGGACACAAAACTTGGTCCCGAGATCGTCACTCGCGATATTCCAAATGTTGGTGAGGAGAAGCTCAAAGATCTGGATGAAAATGGCGTGGTACGAATAGGCGCGCAAGTAAAGGCCGGTGACATCTTGGTTGGAAAGATCACGCCGAAAGGTGAAACGGATCTTACGGCGGAGGAAAAGTTACTGCGCGTTATATTTGGAGAGAAAGCTCGTGATGTCAAAGATACTTCTCTGACACTTCCACATGGCGAGTACGGAAAAGTCGTTAACATCAGAGAATTTTCCCGCGAGCGCGGTGATAAACTTTCTTCTGGGGTTATTCGGTCCATCCAGGTTTCTGTCGCGGTGGTTCGGAAAGTCTCAGTTGGTGATAAGATGGCCGGCCGGCACGGCAACAAGGGTGTGATTTCCAAAATTGTTCCCGCAGAAGACATGCCATTTATGAATGACGGAACGCCAGTAGATATTATTCTCAACCCCTTGGGCGTGGCTTCCCGTATGAATTTGGGACAAATCTTGGAAACCCATTTGGGACTCGCCGCAAGCAAGCTTGGTTATCACGCCTCGAGCCCAGCTCTCGATGGAGTGAGTGAGGAGCAGATCAAAGAGGAGCTTCGCAAATCCGGTTTCCCAGAGGACGGAAAAGTTGTTTTGTTGGACGGTAAGACTGGTCGGCCTTTTGATGGGAAAGTCACGGTCGGTTACATTTATATGTTGAAACTGCATCACCTTGTGGATGATAAGATGCATGCCCGGTCGACTGGTCCCTACTCCTTGATTACCCAGCAACCACTCGGCGGGAAAGCTCAGTTTGGCGGTCAGCGATTTGGTGAAATGGAGGTTTGGGCCCTGGAAGGTTACGGCGCAGCCCATACTCTGCAGGAGATGCTCACTATAAAATCCGATGACGTGGTCGGCCGATCCAAGACGTATGAGGCTATCGTAAAAGGCGAGCCCATCCGTACTCCGAACGTACCGGAGTCTTTCCGTGTGCTTGTGAAGGAACTGCAGTCTTTGTGTTTGGACGTGAACTTGATAGGCGAAACCGGCCCTTCGGATGAAGAAGGAGAGATCAAGGAACTGACCACGCTAGACAAAGAGATTCGGGAGAAGAACGACGCAAAGCTTAAAGCTGCTAGCGAGGCTTAATTTTACCCCATGTTTCAAAAAACTTCAGAATTCAAAGCTGTACAAGTCAAGCTCGCTTCCCCCGAGCAGATTTTGGGTTGGTCCTATGGCGAAGTAACCAAACCGGAAACCATCAATTACCGAACTCAGCGACCTGAGAAAGAGGGGCTGTTCGATGAGAAGATTTTTGGGCCGGTAAAGGATTGGGAGTGTTACTGTGGCAAGTATAAACGGATCCGTTACAAAGGAATCATTTGCGACAAGTGCGGCGTGGAAGTGACCCGGGCGCAAGTTCGTCGTGAGCGCATGGGTCACATCAAGCTGGCAGTCCCCGTTGCTCATATTTGGTTCTTGCGCGGCGTGCCGTCGCGCCTTGGTCTGGTCCTCAATCTTTCAGTACAAGAGCTTGAAAAAGTCATTTATTTTGCATCCTACGTAATTACAGAGGTCAAGGAAGACGCTCGCGCTGAAACTCTGGCTCAGATCGAAAAGGAGTTCAAGGCAAAGAAGAAGGAGATCGAGAGCCGCTACGAAAAACTTTTTTCCAAATCCCGCTCCGCCAAAAGCTCTGCGGGTGGAAACGAAGAAGTACACAAGGCGCAGGTCGAAACGGAGCTCGCGAGGCTTCATGAGAACATGGAGCATGAAGTTGTGCAGCTTGAAAAGATCCGCGATCTCGCCCGTTCGGAACTGCGGTCGCTTCGAAAGATGCAGGTCATCTCCGAGCTCGAATATCGCGACCTCTCCCTCAAGTATGGGCCGGTGTTCAAGGCGGGTATCGGCGCCGAGGCCGTCTATCAGATGGTGAAGTCCATAGATATGGAAAAATTGATTCAGGAGCTTGAGCAGGAACTCGGGGAGGCCGAAGGTGCGAATCGTCGAAAAATCATCAAGCGCCTGAAACTTGCCAAAAGTCTCGTGAAATCGGCTATGCGTCCCGAATCAATGCTGATCACGATTTTGCCAGTGATCCCTCCTGATCTGCGGCCGATGGTCCAGCTGGACGGTGGTCGCTTTGCCGCGTCCGACCTCAATGATCTGTACCGCCGCGTGATCAACCGCAACAACCGTTTGAAGCGGCTTCTGGAGATTAACGCCCCTGAAGTTATCACCCGGAATGAAAAACGCATGTTGCAGGAAGCAGTAGATGCCCTTATCGACAATTCCATCCGTCACGGAAAAGAAGTGACGGCCTCGACTGGTCAACGGCGCAAACTTCGTTCCTTGGCGGACATGCTCAAAGGAAAACAGGGGAGGTTCCGACAGAATTTGCTCGGGAAGCGAGTGGACTATTCCGGTCGCTCGGTCATCGTGGTTGGCCCGGAGCTCAAACTGCATCAGTGCGGTCTCCCAAAGCGGATGGCGCTAGAACTTTTCAAACCGTTTGTCATCTCGAAGTTAATTTCCCGGGAGTACGCGCACAATGTGCGCTCCGCGAACCGCCTCATTGAACAACAGCGGGCGGAGGTTTACGATATTCTCGAGGAAGTCACGAAAGACCACTTTGTGCTTTTGAACCGCGCACCGACTTTGCATCGTCTCGGGTTCCAAGCGTTCCAGCCAGTGCTTATCGAGGGGAAGGCAATCCAGATCCATCCTATGGTCTGCCAGGCCTTCAATGCTGATTTTGACGGAGACCAAATGGCGGTCCATGTTCCCCTGACATCGCGGGCGCAGTTTGAAGCCAAAGAGATGATGGTTTCCTCGCACAACCTTTTGAAACCTGCTTCAGGGGATCCGATCATGACCCCGGACAAAGATGTGGTTCTCGGCTGTTATTATATTACTACTACCAAGTCCGGTGAGCTTGGCGAAAACAAGATCTTTGCCGATCAGGCGGAGGCGGTGCTTGCCAATCAAAGCGGACATTTGTCCCTGAAAGCGAAGATAAAAGTACGTATGAACGGTCAGCTGATTGAGACTTGTATGGGCCGGATGCTTTTTAACGATATAGTGCCCCAGGAACTGGGTTTTATTAACGAAATTATGGATAAAAAGCGGCTCAGGCAGCTCCTTCGCGAATGTTACCGGCGTTTAGGCACTGACCGCACCGCCGTGCTCATTGATGACATCAAGAAGCTCGGATTTCAATCCCTCACCGCTTCGGGTTTGTCATGGGGGATGGACGATCTCCAAGTTCCGATTGTAAAACAGGAGCTCTTGCGGACAGCCGATGGAGAAGTGCAGAAGACCTATGACCAGTTCCGCGAGGGTCTGCTGACTGATGCCGAGCGATATAATCGCGTGGTGGAGATCTGGGCCGAAGTTCGTGATCGCGTTACGGACGAGGTGAACAAATCGTTGGATAAGAACGGACCTGTGTTTTCCATGGTGACTTCCGGGGCTCGCGGCTCCCTCTCCCAGGTATCGCAGATGACCGGTATGAAAGGTTTGGTGGTGAACCCGGCCGGCGATGTTATTGAGCTGCCCGTTCGCGATAGTTTCAAAGAGGGGCTGAGTATTTTGGAATACTTTATTTCCACGCACGGCTCTCGTAAAGGGATGAGCGATACCGCTCTTCGGACCGCCGATGCCGGTTATCTGACTCGCCGCTTGGTGGACGTGGCACAGGATGTCGTGGTCAATGAACAGGACTGTGGTACAAAAATGGGGCTGCTCATTACCCTTATCGAAACCCAGGCGATGGGGAAAACGCTTCAGGAGCGGTTGTTTGGGCGTGTGCTCGCCGAGGATGTCATTGATCCAAAATCCAAAAAAGTGGTAGCCAAACGGGGGAAAATAGTGGACGATCTCTTAGCCGCTGAAGTGGACAAAAGTGGGGCGGAGAACATCATGGTCCGTTCCGTCTTGCATTGTCAGTTGAAACGCGGGATTTGCGTCAATTGTTACGGCTTTGACCTCGGGTTTAATAAGTCAGTCGAACTAGGGGCCGCGGTGGGGATCGTGGCTGCGCAGGCCATCGGAGAGCCAGGGACCCAGCTCACGATGAGGACATTCCATACCGGCGGTGTGGCAGGCTTGGATATTACTCAAGGTTTGCCTCGGGTTGAGGAGCTTTTTGAAGCGCGCGAGCCGAAAGGGCAGGCAGTGATGTCCGAAATCGACGGTCTCGTTTATGTTTCGCGCCCAAATTCAAAAGAAATAGTTCTCCGCATTGAGGATCCGGACATGGAAAAAGATGAATATTTGCTCCCGGTCGGCCAGACATCCCAGCTTACCGATGGGGAGAAGGTCAAAAAAGGCGATCCGCTTCTTCTCGACGAACAAGGAGCGACGGTTAAAG
>Ga0209542_10009886_pt1 | contig 17370 bp, 12 predicted proteins | sample RifCSPhighO2_01_FD_184028 | JGI IMG/M metagenome (GOLD analysis project Ga0209542, IMG submission 184028) | Soil microbial communities from Rifle, Colorado - Rifle CSP2_plank highO2_0.1 (SPAdes) (version 2) | ecosystem: Environmental > Terrestrial > Deep subsurface > Rock core/Sediment ...
AGCATGAGTTTAGATCTATGCCTGTAATGAATAGGCAAACTCCCAGCACAACAAAAGTAATGCAACCCTCAGTTATGCATGAACTGCCTATAAAACAGCGGACCAGTGAGAAAGCAGAACAAGTTTCTGTTTTGCAAGGACATAGAAGCAAGGCGGTCGTTGTTGCGCTTAAAATTAATGGCGGACTTCCTGCTTTTGCAAAGCAAACACTTGAAGAAGGAATCAAAAAAGTAAATGCAATGAAAGGTGCTGTGTATGAACATGATAATTTTGTTTTTGTAATCTTTAGCCAATTGTTAACGCGGCAGGAAAAGAATGAACTCGTCGGTGTGAATGCAGCAGAGCATATACAAAAACTTTTGCAGTTGCATAATGATAAGTTCAAAGAAAAAATTTCATTTGGTATTGGGATTAATTCTGGAGAGATAATAAATAAAGTTGCCGAGGGCAAATTACAGTTTACGGCGATTGGTAATTTTATTGGAATTGCAAAAAGACTTGCACAAAGTTCAAAGGGAGATGTTTTACTCACTAATGAAATAATCTTAGGGGGGATGGGAAAAATTAAGGGCGACAAAATTGGCGACGGGAAAGTGTATATTTTAAAAGGAGTAGTTGACGTTGCAAAAAACGAGAAATTTCTTAAAGGGTTTATTGAGCGCGTAAGAGATTAAAGAATTATTCTTATCCTTTTTTTATCGTCGCTAAAGGGAGTTTTTATTTTGCATAATCTGTGATTATCTAGTGTGGTAGGTTATGGTATTAAAAAAAAGTGAGAACAGAGGCTATAGTTAGGAACATATATGTTTGATGAAAAATTTGTTTATAAAGAAAGGTTTGTGAGTGTAATTCATGAGTTACAGAAAAGAGATATCTGGCAGAGATTTTTTAGGAAGAAATGTTTGTGAATTTTGCGAAAAGATTATGCTTGAATTGAGTGAAAGGAGGTATGAGAAATAAGAAAATGAAAAAGCTATTTAGCGTAATGGCAATGGCTATGCTTGTATTGTCTATCATGCCTGTTGCATTTGCAGTAAGTATCGGTAACGGCGTTGGTGTTGAGATAACACCTGAAGAGTTTGAACCTCTTATCTGGGGTTGTGATGCTCGAGCAGTTTACGATGATGCTGTTGAAAGCGGAAGAGCTACTGGTGCAGGAGAAAATCTCACCGAAAGACTAGAAAACTATGCGTTCGAAGGTGAACAAATACAATGGAATGTTCTTGTTATGGACAAGAATAAGATAGAACAAATTACTGAAGTTGTTGGAACTATTGGTGATGTACAAGGTGAAGGTAATGACATTGAAGTTGAATGTGTAAAAAATAATGCAATAACTACTATTCCTGTTTCGTGTAATGCACGAATTTTGGAGGAAGTATTGTCTGGGCCAATTGACCCAAACACACAACAAATGTACACGTGTACATTAACTGTTGAAACAACTGATAGTATGTATGGTGAATACTGGATAACAGTTGAAGCTATAAGTACTGACGGTAGTGCTACAATGGATGAAAATGAATACTGGTTCCTTAATCCGGTTATTGCTTTAAGCATTGACGGAGACCTTATGTTTGAAGACGTACGGCCTGGAACAGTTAGTTATTCTAACACCTTGACTGTTGGTAACGACGCTGATGACGGATCAGGAGTTTTACTTGATATGTTTATATCAGGTACTGACTTTTATGATTTGGATTCAAGTGGTGCACGATGCCCTAATACAAACCAGCTTAAGTTGAGTCAAAACTTACGTGGAGACTCTAATATCGGAGCTGGACTTGCTACGAGTGCTCATGCAACTACTGGTTGTACTGCAGGTACTACAGGATTAACTGCTAGTACTGACGCAGATCATATCTGCTACTATGCAACAAACGGTGCGTATTCAACTGCATCTGCATCAAATGCAAATGCTGATTTAGAAGGATACAGACCGATTGTTTACGGTAATACATTCACACGAGACTTTTATAACGATGCTGAGATCATAACTAATGACTTATTGAGTATCAATGGAATATTATATGATGCAGGTAACGTTTTGAGTCCGGGTAGTGAAATTGCAGTAACTTTCAAGCTAGGATTGCCAGAACCATGTGTTGGTAATTTTGATAGTGGACAGATATTCTTCTGGGGAGAAGCAATTTAAGATTTAATTTTTTAATTTTTTTACTTATATTTTCCTTAACCCGAACCGGGAAAAAGAGGTTTTATATTCAGAAGGATATAAAACAAAGTGTGTGATGAAAAGAGATAGATAAACAATAACAAAGAATAAAAAAGATACAAGAATAATGAAAATAGAAACAATGGAAATGAAACAAAAAAATACTGTGAAAAAAAGAATGGGAGTGCTGGTTGCAAGTGCATTGATACTTACGGTTTTACTATCGGTGAACTATGTTGCTGCGTATCAATGGGTCTGTTTAGAATATGGAGAAAGTGTACCTAATCCACAAAATCCGCGTTATACCTGTTGGCATGATTCGTGTCAGTTGTGTGTAACTGATGCGCTTAATCCGACTGATTTTAATCGCTGCGCTGAAGCTGGTCCTTGTCAATCACTTAATGAAGAGGGAGGTCTTGACACGCTGCCGCCGACTTTGAGTGTTAGTTCTCCGACGCAAGGAGGAGTATATGGTGATAAATCGGTGCTGGTGAGTATTACGAGTAACGAACCTGCGACGATGAGTTATACTGATGCAATAAGCGGACGCGGGCGATGGGCACGACTTGTTTCTTTAGCGCAATCATATTCTGGAGCGCGAAAATTTAGCGAGGGATCTAATACGATTATATTCAAGGGATCTGACCGAAATGGGAATGAGGCAACTACTGAACTAACTTTCTTTGTTGATAGTAAAGCTCCTAAAATAAAAAAGACTTTTCCTAAAAAAGGATTTGCAAATGGGGAGTTTGCGGTGCTATTTAGCGAGGATAACCCGAGTGAACTTACGCTACATTATGGAAATTTTGTGACTGGATTTAGAGAGCAGGAAGTAAATCTTGCAAGTTGTATATTTAATAAAAATAATTATGAATGTGAAACAACAGTATCAGTTGCTGATTATTCAGAAGAAGATTTTGAATACTGGTTTAGTCTTGAGGATATTGCAGGAAACGTTGTCGAGAGTAAACATGTTTCGCTTGACGTTGATGTGACTAGCCCCGTGATTAATAACCCTAATGATTTTTGGTCGCAGGGAGCGGAAGACGACAATAAAAATATTTATTTTAACATCGACTTAACTGAACAAAATTTAGATGAAGTAAGCATCTATGATAACAGCGACTCAAAACCGCGCTGGAAACGATTGTGTTCACGGCTACGGGGAAATTTGTGTATTAAAAAAGTAAGTTTTAAGCCGGGACATCACGACGTTGATGTGCAAGTGCTTGATACTGCAGGAAATGCAGTTGCAGAGCGTATTAGTTTTGGTGTTGTTTAATTACTAGAGTACCTTCTGCCGTACTCAATTGCAAACCATTCAGCAAATCGTTCGCGATCGCGGTGACTTTTATTTTGAGTGTCTATGAGATGACCTACTTCATGGATCAGAACATGATCAAGATAAAAATCTTTTATTGTTTGTGGAGTCCAGATAAGGTCCCACTTTGATCCTTTTTTTTGTTCCCATCTTCCACCAAATTTTTTTGCGTCTTGATATTCAGAAGGTCTTGGAGGTCTATAAAAATTTTCTATAAGGGAATCTTCCATTGGATAAAGATAAATTGCCTGTCCCCATTGCATACCGTAGCAAGGAAGTCGCTCTTTTTTTCTTGTCATGCTACTTAGCTGTACTACTTCAAGAGATTCTAAAAAATTTGAGGGCAGAGCTCCCAGTCTATCGCGAATTTGGGCAGGGGTAACTACAGGAATATATCCTTTTCCAGCAGGTTTTTGAATAATTTTGTAACCACTATTTTTGTACGTATGTTCATACCAGTCTTCAGGAGGAATATAGCTTTCTTTAGTTTGACGTACTTGTATTCTACTGCGAGGGAAAATGGTTGCATTTCTTTTTGAATTCTTTAAACTCTTTTTGTGTGCGTTTCTTTTAGTTGATGGAATTGTTGCCATAGTATTCTTGCAAAATCAAATAATCTATATCATCTTTTAAGCTTATCTATTGTGAAAAATCTGTTTGTAACATTTTATAAACTATCTGTAGACTATACAAAGATGGCAGTATATGAATCGCTTTTAGTTGATGAAATAAAAGATGAAGTTATTAAAAAGTTTGCGCAGCTTAATGAATACTTAACTCGACGTGTAATGATGAGAGTAAGAAATTATGAGGTTGCAAGGGATATTTTAGGAACGGTGGAACTTAAGCTTATCGACGGCGGATCTTTGACTTATAATTCCTCACAATCTTTTGAACCGTGGATATGCACTATTGTTTCAAACGCCTGTACTGATTATTACAGAACTCGTGATCCTACTTTGCAACTTACTGATTTTGCCGTTGGCGAATCTCAATGTTTGATGACTCTTGAAACTAAAAGTGGTTTATCAGAACTTATTAGTCAAGAAGAGCGTGTGCTTATCAATACATCAGTGCATCGTGCGCTTGATAAATTATCTTCTCAACGAAGAAGGTGGGTTTTTGATAATGCTCAAGGAATGAACTATCAAGAAATTGCACAAAGAGATAATGTTACTTATCGGGAAGTTAAATCGGCAATATCTTGCGATCGAAGAAAACTTCGAAGTGAACTAAACTCTGTTTACTTAACAATCTATGAAAGTAATTAATCCTAAAAAAATCTACTATCTTTAGATGGTGGATAGTTTAGCGTGGATTTTTTGGGAATCTCAAAACCCAAAACAAACTCCACACTAAAGTGTAGAGTATAAAAAACCCTTTCTGGTTTTGTGATTTTTAAGAGCTATTTTATATTCATCTTGGGAGAGTAATAACCCATATTTATATAGAAGATTGCTTTATTTGATTTATGAAAAAAGAGATTGTGTTTATTTCTTTGTTCTTATTGTGTTTGCCGTTTGTTTTGGGTGCTATAATATCTGTTCCGGGGAATAGTTCCACCATTCAGGGAGCAATTAATAATGCAATTGCGGGAGATACTATCTTAGTTGGAGCGGGTACTTATACTGAAAATTTAGTTATTAATAAAAGTGTAAGTATCGTCGGAGTTTCTGGAGTAACTATTGCAGGAAGTCATGTGGTGAGTGCTTCAGACATCGTTTTAGAAAATATTATTTTTACCACAGTTGGTACAACTATTATTCTTGATTCTTCACTTTCAGAAATAAAAAATATCACGATACAAAATAGTGTGTTTGATTTGAGCAATAGTCCTTCGGTGGGAATACATCTGGGAGGAGGGAGTCCAACATTTAAAGTTTGGAAAATAACAATCAAAAACAATTCATTTAATGGTCCGGTTGATAAAATCTGCAACCCCTGGAAAATTGGAGGGTCATTTGGCAGCCCTTTGAGCGTTGCTGTTGAGCAGGTAGATTTTATTACTAACGTTGTAAACCGCTGCTCTATTCCAATCAATTTGTATGACAAAGATATTACTGACGTTTTTATCGACGACAATGTGTTTAGAGATACCGACGGAGTTTTATATGTCTGGCATAATCTTGCAAACCCGATGGGAACATTATCTCAATTTGTGTTTATTAATAACGATGTTGACGGCTCGAACACCTATGGAATAGGGATTGATCTAAATACTTCTCTTGTTTTTGACGATGATAATTTTGGAACAGGAAATTTAATTGCTTATAATCGTTTTGTGGGAATTATTGGAGGATATGGATTTGAGGGAGTCAGTTTGTTATCCCCTGTTATTAATTATACTTTAAATGCTACTTATAATTACTGGGGAAGTTGTGATGGCCCAAGTGGTGCAGGTTTAGGAAGCGGGAGCGGGGTTTCGGCAAATGTAGATTTCATTCCGTTTAATGGTATTTGTTTTAGCAATGAGAGCGGGCCTGTCTGTGCATTTGAGGATCAAAACGCGACGGTGATGGCAAATGTTTCTGGAACTGCTATTGAAAGTGTTTGGTTCTCTTATACAGCAAATGGAACTGCGTACAATGGAACGGGACTACCTTTTGGGACAAATATGTACCGTCATAGTATTGACGAGCATCGGCTAGTGAATGAAACAATTTTTTGGCAGGCGCATGCGCAGGACAGTTTTGGAAATGTATTTAATGGATCTATACAGCCGTTATATATTCGAGAAATATCTCAGGTGAGTACTGCTCCCGCATCTGCTGACGGATTAAATGGATGGTTTGTGAGTGAACCTACTTTTAGTTTATCGGGGGACTTAAACAAATCAGCGACGTATTATCGATGGGATTCTTTAGTTGCGCAAGTATATAGCGGACCGTTTGGTCTTGAAGATATTCCGAATGCTCCGCCGATAGCATCTGCCGGAACACTTGATTTGCATTATTGGAGTGCGTTTAGTTGTGGGAACGAAAGTGAACAGTCAAGAATTTTTTATGTTGATTTACAAGATCCGGTTATCACTGATAGTAGTCCTCAAGAAAACGAGACAGTGTATGTTTCTACACCAACTATTTTTGCGTATCTAGATGAAGTGTTTCAAAGTAACTCGGGAATTAATCGTAGTAGTGTTGTGGTGCGGGTTGATGGAGTAGGAGTGCCTGCAACTATAGCGAGTGCTTCGGTTATTAATAAAAGTTCTTTAGATGCAATTGTTTCGTATACTCCTACCATTAATTTATCTGAAGGGATGCACAGCGTTTTTATTTCTGTGAGCGACAATGCAGGAAGAGTCAGTAATAAAACGTGGAATTTTTTTGTTAATACGTCGGTTGGTAGCTTTGATTTAGTGGTACATGCACCAACAAGCGGTTATTATGAAAGCAGACGTGTGCCGTTTAATATTACTACTTCATCCGAAGCTGTTTTACTTGAATATATTAATTACAATAATAGAAATCCTCGATGGAGAGCGCTTTGCACTGATTGCAGCGAGTATGGATTTAGCAAGATACGCACAAACACTCAAAACGAAGGAGAAAATACTATTACTGTTAGAGCGACCAATATTTTTGGAACGGTTAGAGTAGCAAATGTTAGTTTTTTAGTTGATAGTAGAAAGCCGATTATCTCTTCTATACTTCCTGCTCGTAATAAAGTAACTAACGGCAGTGATTTTTATATACGGTACTCCGAAGACAATCTTGAGAATATTTCAATTTCTTGGAATCCGAGTGTGGTTTTAAGTGAATGCACTCAATCAGGAAAAAACAGTGAGTGTTTTTTTAAACTTAATTTAAGTGTGTTTGATGGGGATGAGATCACGTATCAAGTGACTGTTGCTGATCCGGTTAGAGCGGTGAGTTCTCGACAAGCAACAGTGTTAGTTGATGTGACTAGTCCTCTTTTGAGTGTGCATTTGCCGGCGAATGAAACGTATAATAGAAAAGTTCCCTTTAATATTAGTGTGAGTGAGAAAGTTTCTTTGCTTTATTATGATGCAAGTGCAAGTAATCCTGCCTGGAGAAGACTGTGTGTAAATTGCGAGGAATATGGTTTTTACAAAAATAAAACAAAGCAATTTGACGAGGGTATGCATTTGGTATTAATTCAAGCGGTTGATCGTGCGGGAAATTCAGCGATAGAGCGTGTTAGTTTTTTTGTTAACTAGCTATGCTGTCCAAGGTTCTCTATCGATTGGCTGCTCTCTTTTGTATTTTTTTATAATTAATTGCTCGTTTTCTAAAAATACTTTTCTTTTTTCTTTGCCAATACCAAGGTGCTTTAGTTGTCTATGAAATTCGTCAAGATATTGAGCTTCATAATTCTCTTTTGATGAAGCGAGCCTGAGAAAAGTTTCTAGCTGAGGATCATCAATTTTCTTTTCTGTATCAATCATCCAATCTGCTTCTTCAGTTATAAGTATCAATTCTGAAAGTGTTAGCTGCTGGATATCTGGTAATTGCAACGGATGTGCAGGATCGTATAATCTTCTTTTAACCCATTGTCGATTTCTGCGATCTTTTTTTACATCAAACTCAAGATCAGAAAAATCTTTTGAGTGTTCTTGAAAGGGGTTGCAATAAGTTATTTTATCCAATTCTTCATAATACACATCTTCTCTTTTGCTCTCACTTACCCCAATCACTTTTAGTCTTCTTAAAAATTCTTGAGAATATCTATCGTTGCCCTTATCTCCTTTATACACTAATTCTGAGGTGAGATAGTTTCCTAACTTTATTCTTGAGATATTTTTTGATTTTCTTAGTTGTTCTTGCGCTCCTCGTGCTTTGAGTATTCTTATAATACCTTTATAATAATTTTCTTTTGGTTGGGGTAACTCTTTTTCAGCTTTGGGAAATTCTTTTTTTGCTCCTTGATGATCATACCTTTGCTGAAGCTTAGTTATATCCATTTTATTTCTTTCATTAAAACTAAGGCTCATTTGTCAATTTAGGATAGATTAATCATCTTTAAAAAAATTTAGATTTTGAGATATTCCATAAGTAATTCGTAAAAGTTGGTGCTTACTGATGAACTTACAGGAATTTTTAGACCCGTATTTTGAAAAACATACTGCGTAGATTTTGTTCGATAACTAGAAAAACTTTCTGCTTTTTCTCGAGGAGAGGTTGGAGCTATTGGCTTTTCTCCTTGTAGTTTGACTCCATCGGTTAGAGTATAGGTTGTTAGTGATGTAACTAGTTCATCTAGTTGATCTTCTTTAAAGAGTAAATTGTTAGAAGTATAGGGACATTTAGGTTTTAACAATCCTGTTAACATTTCTAGATTTTGTCTTTTTGGTCTTCCAGACTGTTCTCCCATTTTATTTTTAGGTGATTAGTAGTTTAAAAATTATTGGTGAGTTTTTTGTCCTAATCTAGTGACTAATTTTTGACTTATGTGCTTACTTAGGTTTTATTTTATCTTGGAGAGGTAGTAACTCTAATTTAAATAATTGATTGTGTATTTTCTCATGGATATTTGAAAGGAGGTAAAAAGAGGATGAGAAAAATTTTATTTTTATTGCTTGTGGCGAGCATGTTGTTTGGAATTGTTGGAGTATTTGCTGTTGATCAGGGGGCTCAAGTAGATGTTGATAATGTTGTGAGCGTTGCGATAGCACCTGCTACTATTACCTTTGGTTTGGTTGTTCCTGGAGCAACTGCTAGTGCAACTAATGGACCAATAACTTTAAACGCTGCAGGAAGTAATGTTGATGTGAGTGTAGTAGTAAGTGTTTTAGGAGAACCATTTGCAGGCGGACTTATGTTTAATGCTGCTGATGCGGATAGTTTTACAGCTACTTTGGTTTGTGTTTCATCTGGTGGTGGAGCATGTACTTATGATATTTTAAGTATTACTCCGACACTTGTTGTTCCGGTGGGATCACCTGCAGGAACAAAAACAGGTATGATAACCTATACTTTTACGGGTCCTATTCCAGCTTAATAATATGAAGTTTGTTTTTTGTTTTGTTGTATTATTTTTTTTGTTTGTCAGTTTTGTATCAGCGTCGACTTTTTCTCCGAGTAATTTGGTGTTTAGTTTAGACCGTGGAGAAGAAGCATGTGCAGATATTACGTTTATATCTGATTCTTCACAAGTAGTAGTTTCAGATCGATGGGCAAGTGACTCAACTGTTGCTTGGAATGTTAAACTTTTTAATCAGACAGCAAAGAGCAAGGGGATTTCTCTAAAGTATACTCCGGTTTTAGGGGGAGATACACTTACTGTGTGTATCTCGGGAGAGAATTCTGGAGAGTTTCATGGAGTTATTCTTCTTAGCGAAGAGGCGGTAGGAAATTCTGCTGCTGAATATGGCGTGTGGATTAAACTTATTGTGGAAGGTGATGGAGGCAATGAAGTAAAAACGACCGAAATTGCTACAACGGATTTAGAAAAAGAAAATTTAGAGGAGAGTAGTAATGTAGAAGAAAACGAAGTTGCAGTTAATGCAGAGGAAAAAAATCAAAAAAGTATTACGGGGAGTGCGATTAGACTAGTGGGAGAAAGAAATGAATTAGCGGGAATACTTGTTATATTTAGTATAATTATAATTGGCTATTGTGTTTATAGGAGAAAAAAATGAAACAAATAATAATGTATGGGGTAATGATTGTTTTAGCTAGTGCTTTAGTGGCTGGGCTATCTTTACAACAGCAAGTTACGGTGGAGATTTTACCCGGAGAGGTGCAAATATTTTCTCCGGTTAGCGGAGTGTATGATTCGCGTATGGTTGCTCTTAACATAACAATGAGCGAAACAGCACTGTTTCGCTATGCAAAATATTCTGATAATGGAGAGGAGCTCGTGACGCTTTGCCGAGATTGCACTAATTATGGATTTGATAAAATTAAAAAGAAACCGTTTAGCGAGGGGCTACATAATGTATCGTTAGTGATTGAATTTGAAGATGGAGTGGTTACTAGTTCTGTGCAATTTGTCGTTGATAGTAAAAAACCGCGTATAAAAAAGACAAGCCCTAAAAATGGTTTTGCCGACGGTGAATTTTCAGTTACTTTTGTAGAAGAAAACGTTGAAGAACTCCTCCTTGTTTATGGGAATGCCGCTGTGGGATTTAGAACAGAGGACGTATCTGTTGAAGACTGTGTAGAAGGCTTTTGGAATAATCAAGAATGCAGCGTTATGGTGGATCTTTCTGATTATGATGGATCGATGATTGCGTACTCTTTTGTTTTGAGTGATGTTGCAGGTAATCGAGATGTTTCGCAGGCTCAAATTCTGTCTGTTGATTTTTCTAAACCGGTTGTTAGTTCTTTTGATTTTTTAGTTACAGGAAGAACGGTTCATTTTTCTTTTGCGATAACTGAAGATAATTTTGAAAGTATTTATTTCATCGATAGAATGAGTTTAATTCCCCATGCAAAAAAACTTTGTACAAAACTTGTCGACGGAAAATGCGAAGAGAAAAGAGTTTTTACTAAAGGGGAACACGAATTAGATTTTGAGATTAGTGATAGTGCAGGTAATAGTGTAGTAATAAACGAAGTTGCTTTTGTTGTTTAACAAAAGTAGTAGGAAAGATTTAAATAAAAGTGATTGTTTGACTAGCCATGAAAAAAGTTGTTGTGAGTATGATTGCAGTTTTTTCTGTTCTTCTACTTAGCGGATTAATTGCGGCTGCTGATGGCGCGTATATTGTTAAAGATACTAATCAAGTTGATCAAGGTGTTCTTAATGCTTTCCAAGCAATGAATATTGAAGTTGATGTCATTGCAGATAAGATGATTCCAAGTACTGATTTTTCACGATACGGATTTTTATTTGTTTCTGATGATCGTTTGCGCCATGCTCATCATTTACCCTTAGATATGCCTACGGTGTTGTCTTCAAAATTTTATGCAAAAGAGTTTGGCTTCTTAGATAAAGGTGGAGTGCATAAAATTTCTTCGAATTCTATTTTGCGATTGCGCACTAATAATCAAGTAATTGATGTATATGAAAAATCAAGATTCAAATTAGGCGGCGGAGTTGGCATTCCTTATTACTATTTGCCCCAGCGGTATATTAATGAAGATGTGGAAGGAATCGGTTCTACTTATGTGATGAAAAATAAATATGTGGGAGATGTTATCTCTTATTTGAATAACGATGGAGTTAACCTGTGTTTCTTTGGAGCAACTCATGCGATGTATTGGACTGATGATACTAAAGATCTTTTCAAGGATTGTGTTGAGTTTGTGAGAGGAGATGGTGGAAACTCTGGAATGCATGACGTGATGATTGAGAGCGATTTGGTTAATAGTGTGAACGGGTTACGTATTAAAGACGATGAAACTGATGCTTTTATTCTTGATGAAGTTGCTCAACTACAATGCAATAAAAAATATCGGGTTGATTTTAGAACAAAGAATGTTGGTGGTTTCACTGAAGACGTTGATTTTGTAGGAAAGTTAGGTAACTTTATGTGGGATGCGCGTAAAGTTGGACTAGCAAGCGGAGATACATCAACGACTGGTTCAAAGACAATTACGATTGAAATTGGAGATGATTTTGCAGTAGGAAGCACTATGCTTAGCGTTAATGCTTCGATAGTCGGGTCAACTGACATAAATCCTCAAGATAATGTACGGATGCGCACTGTGATGATTGTGTGTTAGGATTTATTTGAAGCTAGAGAGATTTTTGTGTTTTTTAGTAAAGAGAACTTTTAATAATTCACCTTTTTTCCTGTGTTTGAAATATTTGCAAACTTTCTAAAAAATATCCGATGACAATTTCAATTATCTTTTGCATAATTAAGAATTGGGGTTAAAATATCTATTTTTGCAAAGTTCTCATTAGAACTAAAGGAATAGAAACATTACAAGAGGTTAGGAATCAGAAAAAATCAATGGTTTTACAGAATATTTTGAAGGTTTTCCAAGCATAGACACAATGTTTATAGAGATTTATTCTCAAATTAATTACTGCCCCTTTCATAGCAGTATGTTTATAATTTATTCTAAGAATGTTACACTAAATTATTTCTTAAATTAATACATAAATGTTTATATAACTATTCTCTATTGTTTAATTTATGAATGAGTTTGGAAAATATATTTTTGGACTGTCGGGAAGATTTGCACAACTATCTAAAGAGGTAGATACAAAACAGGAGGAGATAAAAGGCATGCATTCTCTAAAAGATGCCATTGATAAAAGAAAGTTGGTAAATGGAGAACTAACAGATGATAAGTTGCTAGACGCAGCACTTTGTCTATCACATCATTTACCTTTTACAAACTCAAGCTGGATAGAATATACAAATAAGACATATAATAAATTATTAGGTATAAATGACTCATTAAGTGGATTTGAGGGTATTATGGTTTATGATGGAGGGACAAAACTGAGGCATCCCTTCTATGGTAGCATTAACCTAGGATATGTTGATAAGCCTGTGTTAAATACAAAATTCCATCCTGAAAGATTATCGGAAGCTGGTGGTTATTCTTGGTTAGAAAATTGTTGTGAAATAACTCTTGAATATAGACCTGTATTAGTCTTGATTGGACATAACACACAGACCTATGAGCCCTATGGAGGAGAAAGGGATGATCTGGAAGATCTAGATGTAACCCAATTTTTCAGACCTTATGGAGATTTAATAAGAACAGATTTTCATGGATTCCATTTAGGAGATGAAAAAGTAGAGAGATATGTTCAAGCTTTGGAAAAAGTTGCCACTGATGAAACACAGCCTTATCGCGATAGACAAAATCAAAAAAAAATGCTAACCCTAATAAGAGAATTTTTAGAATCTCAATAGGTTTTTAATTTCAAAACCCATTGCCAAAATGTAAAACTTCAATTTTAATTTTTCTTCTAGCAAGTGCAACTCTTTGAGTTTGCTCCCAGATAATTAAAATTAATAATTATCTTTCTTGTCCCACATATCAATCATTTTAAGAAACTATATCTTTATTGAATGATTGTTTAAAAATTTCTTGATTTCCCCTCGATAAAAAATATTTACACCACAACAATTTATTTTGAGTAGGGTAATAAAAATTATTTTTATTTACATCGAGTGGTAAGTCATCTTTATATAGATGCACCTTTTATAGAGGATAACATGAAAAGACGTGCAGTTGCATTGAAGGGTTTAGGTTTATTTATCTTTATGATTTTTCTTGTGAATGTTTTTGCGAGCTCGCTTCTTGCAGCTGGGGACGTTGCATACATCTATAAAAGAGAATCAAAAATTGATCAGAATGTTGTAGGAGTTTTTAATAATCTTGGACTCACTGTTGATTTGATCGATGAAACAAAACTGCCTGTTGATTTTAAGGGATATAAACTCATCTTTGTTGGTGATGAGCGATTCAAAAATCAAAAATTAATTCCTGTTTCTGACTATCCTTCTATTATCACTAACTATTATTTTGGCTCTGAGTTCGGATTAACCGATCGAGATGGCATTTCTCAACTTGCTGCTAATAGTCCACTAAGTGTAGTGATGGACCATAAAGTGACTCAAGTATACACCTCCTCGTCTTATCGGGGTTCAACGGTTTCTCTTCCTTATTATTTTTTAGCTAATGAAAATAAAGCAAGCGGGTTTGATCGAGTTGCTGGAGCTTTTTCTGGTCCGCAAAATGGAGACGACGCTGTCTTGGGGGACGTTATTAGTAATGCAAAGCCGGGAACTAAACTAGTGAATGGTAAGACTACTAAGGGAAACATTTGTTTCTTTGGAATTGTTGAAAGTGATTATTGGACTCCTGCTGCAAAAAAAATGTTTGAAGACTGCATTAGTTTTGTGGGAGTAGCTTGTAAAAACAATAATGAGTGCGTTGACAAAAATGTTGGAGGACCTTATTGTGTTGGGGACGATGTTTATCAAGATGTTGAAGATTTTTCTTGTGTAAACCCGGGGACTGTTCAGTCGGCTTGCGTTGATGATTTAGTAAATCAACTGGTGAAAAGCTGTTCTGGCAGTTGTCAAACAGGGCAATGTGTTTGTCTTGATAAAGATAGTGATGGATATGATGAATGCAATATTGGAGATGATGATGACGATGGAAAAATAGTTGATTGTAATGATAATGATGCGAGTGTGCATCCTAATGGTGCAGAGATTTGCGACGGTAAAGATAATGATTGTGATGCACAAACTGATGAGGGAAGTGATTTATGTGAGACAGGACAGGTTTGCAGCAGCGGTATGTGCGTTGAGGTTGCTTGTTATGATAACGATGACTGCGGAACTAATGGACTTGTTGGTAATAAATTCTGTCAGGGAAATGCTGTTTATCAAAATTTTCAAACATTTATGTGCAGCAGTCCGGGAACTGCAACCAGCAGTTGTAGTGCAAGCACTAGTCCACAACTAGTGACTCAGTGTTCGAGTAGTGAAGTATGTAGTGAAGGAGCTTGCATTGATATGTGCGAGGATAATGATACTGATGATTATGATGATTGTAGTATTGGAACTCCTAACGATGATGGAAAGATAATTGATTGTAATGATAATGATGCGAGTGTGCATCCTAATGGTGCAGAGATTTGCGACGGTAAAGATAATGATTGTGATGGACAAACTGATGAGGGAAGTGATTTGTGCGGGACAGGACAGGTTTGTAGTGCTGGACAATGCACTGCAGTTACTTGCAGTGGAAAAACTGATTGTGGAACGGACGGATTTATTGGAGACAAATTTTGTCAGGGAAACGCTATCTACCAAGAGTTTAGAACATTTATGTGTGCTAATGCTGGATCTGCAAGTAGTAGTTGCAGCGACTCTGAAAGTGATGTATTAGTAAAAAATTGTTTGAGCAGCGAAGTTTGTGAGAGCGGGGCATGTATTGATAAATGCGAAGATAAAGATAGTGATGATTATGATGATTGTGGTATTGGAACTGACGACGACGACGGAAAAATAGTTGATTGTAATGATAATGATGCGAGTGTGCATCCTAATGGTGCAGAGATTTGCGACGGTAAAGATAATGATTGTGATGGGCAGACTGATGAAACTAACGGAAATTGTCCTGCTGGACAACTTTGTTCTTTTGGTAGTTGTACTGCAGTGAATTGTAATAGTAAGAGTGATTGTGGAACTGATGGATTTATTGATGGATTATTTTGTGATCCGTCGGGAAAAAATGTTACTCAAAACTTTATTACTTGGAGCTGTGAAAACCCGGGAACCATTAGCAGCTTTTGTGTTAATGAAGTAGAAGCTCGTTCATTGTTTACTTGCAACGGTATGTGCAGCAATGGCGCTTGTGTTAGTATCACTTGCCAAAAAGATAGTGATTGTAATGATAGTGATGCATATACTAAAGACTCGTGTGTAAATCCTGGACAAGTGACTAGTTATTGTGCCTATCAAGATATTGCCTGTTTAACTAATAGTGATTGTAATGATAATCTTTCAAGTACTACTGATGTGTGTGTTAATCCGGGCAAAGTGACTAGTTATTGTGTTAACGAGGGGGTTACTTGTTCTAGCAAAAACGATTGCGGGACTGATGGATTTATTGATGGCTTTTTCTGCAGCCAAGATGATGTTTATAGAAATTATGTAACGTGGAGTTGCGAGTATCCAGGAACTACAAGTAGTTCATGTTCGCAGCAAGTTACCCAAAGACTTGTTGAGGCATGTAGTGACTCTTGTTCGCAAGGAAGTTGTGTTAGTATTGTTTGCGATTCAAATGATGATTGTAATGATTTTAAACCGGGAACAACTGATGTTTGTGTAAATCCGGGGACAGCTGATAGTTTTTGTACACACGGTTCTGTAGCTTGTAATTCTGATAACCAATGCGGTCTTGATAAGTTTACAGGAAATCTTTTCTGCCAGGGAGATGATCTTTATAGAAATTTTGTAGACTATAGTTGTACGCATCCAGGTCAGACTTCTAGTTTTTGCAGTAATGATGTTGAAGGAAAGTTTGTGCGCAGTTGCACCTATGCATGTAACGATGGAGCTTGTGTACGATGTACTGATGATTCTTATTGTGATGATGCAAATGCTAATACTCTTGATAGTTGTCGGTTTGCAGGAACGATAAACTCGTATTGCAGTCATGAAATTGTTAAATGTACCGACGATCTTGATTGTGGAGTGGATGGATTTAGTGGAAATAAATTCTGCAAGAGTGGAGACGTCTATCAGAATTTCAAAAGCTTTATGTGTGCTAATCCAGGAACGACTGTAAGTTCTTGTAGTTCAAATGGTGTTGCAAAACTAGTGGAGGATTGTAACTTTGGATGCAGCAAGGGCAGTTGTATCGTAGAAACACAGTGTATGAATAATGAAGATGATGACGATGATGATTTAATTGATGAAGAAGATCCTGGTTGTTGGGACGATCCTGCTGATCAAAGTACGTATGATCCATTTAATAATAATGAAGCAAGATATACTATTGCGTGTTCAATTAACGCTGATTGTGGAACTGATGGATTTGTTGGCAATAAATTTTGCTCTCAAACTGATGTATACAAAAATAAAAAAGTTTTCACTTGTGAAAATCCGGGAACAGGAATAGCACAATGTTCTGATGAGACGATTAAAGTGTTAATTGATGACTGCAGTACTAGCGAGACTTGTAATCAAGGTCAATGTGTGCAGGTTGCTTGTAATGGAAAAACTGATTGTGGAACTGATGGATTTGTTGGCAATAAATTTTGTCAAGGGAACGCAGTTTATCAAAATTTTAAAAGCTTTATGTGTTCTAACCCTGGAACTGCAGTGAGCAGTTGCAGCAGCGAGAGTGCTCCTACGCTTATAACTACTTGTTCAAATAATCAGCAATGTAATAACGGCGCCTGCATTACTGCCTGTGTTGATACCGATGGTGATACCTATGATACCTGTGGAGTAGGTAGTCCCGGAGACGATAGTAAACCTGTA
>Ga0209542_10009888_pt1 | contig 17367 bp, 20 predicted proteins | sample RifCSPhighO2_01_FD_184028 | JGI IMG/M metagenome (GOLD analysis project Ga0209542, IMG submission 184028) | Soil microbial communities from Rifle, Colorado - Rifle CSP2_plank highO2_0.1 (SPAdes) (version 2) | ecosystem: Environmental > Terrestrial > Deep subsurface > Rock core/Sediment ...
GGTGTGCAGGGATGTTTTGTATTGGTGACCTAAATTTCTCTATCGCATCTTTTATTATTTTTTCATAACCCAATTTATAAGCCATGTTTAAAATCAGGCTACTGCGAATTTTGTAATGGTTATTTACATCATTAAAGCTAAAATATCCCCATATATTTTCAAAAATATTCAAGTATAATTTTCGTAAATCATTTTTAATTACAAGATCAGCATTAAAAACATTATCAATTCTTTGCATAGTGCCCCATAGTTCTCCAATTACAATATGATTTTTTTCATTTTTGAATAATTTTAAAAAATCTAACAATTCCACTGTACTTGCCAGTCCCGATTCGCAAAGCCCTCGCATATTACGAACAAGACCCATTCTTTGGATGTCATTTATTTTTTTATTTTCTAAAGCTTTTATTTGGCGTTCAATAAATTGTGGTGTGTAGTCTATATAAACTAAATTCGATTCTTCAGCATTCAATGTATATATGTCATTTTTAATTTCTAGATTTGATGTTTTCTTAGGTTGTAATAAATATGTTTTATAACCGTCATTTATTGGTATTGGCCAATATTGATTATCTTTATTTTTAGCCATTATATTTCTATTCCTGTAATACCTGCATTGCGTGCATCTTATTCCAGTTTTAGTTTGCCCATTATTTTTTTTGAGATTTAGTTCTGTAAGTGTCACAACAGGGAATCCGGCAAGTTTTGTCCAAATGCTCATTACTTTCTCGACTTCTTTACCACTGACTTTTTCTAAATGTCTCCACAAATCATGTGTTGTTGCATTCTTATAAGAATTTGCCTTTAAATATTTACTAATACCAATTTGGAAATTTTTTTCACCCACATATTCAGCAAGCATTCTTATAACACTTGCACCTTTGCGATATGTAATATCATCAAAAACTTCGTCAATATTGTGTGCATCTAATATTGGAACCTGTATTGGGTGTGAGGATTTTAAGGCATCAAGACGAAGAGCCGAGCCCATGTCACCATAAGTAAATTTTTCCCAGACTTTCCATTTTGGAAATATTGCATCTATCGCCGTGTATTCTATATAGTTTGCAAAGCCTTCGTTTAGCCATAAATCGTCCCACCATGCCATTGTGACCAAATTACCAAACCATTGATGAGCTATCTCATGCGCAATAACCAATGCTATCCATTGAGTGTTTTGAAAAGAAGTATGGTTTTTGTCTACTAAAAGGCAAGTCTCACGAAATGTAATTAAACCCCAGTTTTCCATAGCTCCCGATGCAAAGTCCGGCAATGCTAGTAGGTCTAGTTTTTCAAGCGGATATGGTATACCAAAATAATCTTCAAAAAAATCCAATACTTTTGGGGCAACTTTTAACGCAAAATCTCCTAAATGTTTTTTACCAAGTGGTGTATAAATATTTACAATAGTTCCACTATTTGAAGCTTTAGTTATACATTCAAATTTCCCAATGCTCCAAGCCAATAAATATGTCGACATTATTGGAGTTTCTGCAAAAACATATTCAACTTTATTTTCAATTTTATTTATGATATCAACAACTTGTGTATTTGAAAGTGCTGTATATTTTTCATCTGTAATGATTCGCAAATTAAATTTTGCTTTCATGTCCGGCTCGTCGAAACAGGGCAATGCCCGCCGTGCATCAATGGCTTCAAATTGTGTTGCACCAATTAATTCTTCCTTTGCCTCGCTATAGCTTTCAGCGTCAGCGGATTTGTCAGCCACTTGGTATTTTGAAATATAAAAACCTCGTAAATCTTCATGAATGATTCCAGTATAAGCAATTGAAATTTCAAAATAGCCTTCTATCTTTTTTGGTAATTCCAGTATAATTGTTTCATTTTTTTCTTTATATGTAATTTTTGGTATAAAAGATTCTTTTTTATTTGCCCGTCCGGCAGGAGATAGGGTTTTTTTAATTTCTCGTATAAAAACCACACCCATTACTAAATCTTTAGAATGCAAATATATTTTATTTGTCTTTTTTTCAATCTTAATATCAATCGTCAAAGTTCCCGAAAATATTTGAGCAACTAAATCGGGCTCTATAGTGAGATTATATTTCATTGGCCGAATTGTATCCGGCAGGCGAAACGGAGGATTAGACTTTGGCATTTATCTATTATACATATGATTCTCTAAAAATCCACATTTGTCTCTCCACCTGTCAAGGGGAGGGTTAGGGTGGGGTGCCCTATTTCATTGATTCTTGGAGTCTTTCGAGAGCCAGGAGGAAGCCGGCACGGCGCATGTCGGTGTGGAGGGTGGTGGATTTTTCGTATATTGTTTTTGATTGTAGTTTTTGATTCTCTTCCATTTTTTTATTAACATCTATTTCGCTCCAGTGTTCATTTTTTAAATTTTGTTCCCATTCGTATGTGGAAACTGTGACTCCACCAGCATTCGCTAAAACATCGGGTATTACAGTAATGCCCTTGGAAAGTAAAATATCATCAGCCTCTGGAGTTGTTGGCCCATTGGCTAATTCTAAAATACATTTGGCTTGTATACGCAAGGCATTCTCGACAGTAATTTGATTTTCAAGTGCTGCTGGTATTAAAACATCAACTGCTAATTCTAATAGTGCAGATTCACTAATTGTCACAGTTGCGGGCATACCAGAAAGTGATCCGTTTTCTTTCTTCCAGTCTAATGCTTCTTTTATAGAAATTCCATTTTCATTATAAATTGCACTTTTAGAATCTGCCAGTGCTAAAATTTTGTGCCCCATTTTTTCAAATGTTTCTGCAGCAAAACTTCCAACATTTCCAAATCCTTGGATAGCTATTGTACAAACAGTTGGTAAAGATAAATTTTCACGCAAAGCGTCCCATGCAAAAAATCCACCTAATCCTGTTGCGGCAGTACGGCCTTCACTGCCACCAGATTCGATTGGTTTACCTGTAAAGGTGGCATTAGTTTTGTCACCGGTAATTTTTGCATATTCGTCGGCCATCCAACTCATAATTTCAGGTGTTGTATTTACATCCGGAGCCGGAACATCTTTTTTGGGACCTATACAATCGGCAAGTCTTTTTACCCAACCTCGTGAAAGACTTTCTAATTCTGTTTTTGACAAAAGTCTTGGGTCAACTGTAATTCCACCTTTGCCACCACCCATAGGTATATTTGCAATTGCACATTTAATAGTCATCCAAAAAGCTAAAGCTTTTACTTCATCAATATTTGTATCAATATGGTATCTTATTCCACCTTTATAAGGACCACGCAATGAATTGTATTGAACACGGTAACCATGAAATATTTTTTCTTCACCAGAATCCATTTTAATAGGAATTGAAATATGAATTTCTCTTTCTGGGGATTTTAATCGATTTAATAAAATTGGGTCTACCGGAGACACATTATTTGCACGCACAAGTTGTGTCAAAGCACTTTCGTATGGATTTTGCATTGTTTTATCATTAATTTCTATTCATCCAGTATACTATCTTTATTATTTTTTATAAGCTTGACAAATAGCTACTGTCTATGCTATAATAGACCTATGAAGAATTATATCAAATTTACAACTTATTTAGCCTTTATTTTCCTGGCAATACCAGGGTTTACTATGGCTAATAGTTTTATCTACTCTACCGGTGGTTCTTTTGATAGTGCACCAGTAGCAAATGTTTATATACCAGTAAATAGTGCTAATAATAGTTTCATTTATTCTATTCCAGGAGATACTATTAATAGTGCACCAGTAGCAAATACTTATACACCTACAAATAATGTTACAAATCCAGTAAATTCATTACCAGATAATATTTTAGGTATTCACATTAAAACTAAAGCTGAACGGGATGCTGATAAAGCTGTCAAAGATGCAGAAGATTCTCGTATTGCCGAAGAGGCGAGTGTTGCTCGAAATCCAGATGGAAGTTTTGCTTATGGTTATACAAATGGGACAGGTGCACAATATATATCTGGTGCACAGTATACTGATGCTCGATATGTAACAAATACAAGAGGTAATAATTTAACAGCATCAGCTGGTTCTATTTTACTTGGTGGATTTTTACCAACAACATTTTGGGGTTGGGTATTAGTTATTCTTCTTATTGGTATTCTCTTTGCAGTAATTCGTGCATTGATAGATAAAATGAATGTTAGAAAGCCTCATGTACATCCAGCACACTAATTAATAATAATTTAATAAAATCCCATGAGAATTTAAAATTTCAAGGGATTTTATTTTTGTGTTATACTTAAAACTATGTCTATACCGCTTAATCATTGGTATCGTTTAGGTAAAAGAACTTTTTGGCTTTTTATTTTAAGAAGTAGTAATTTTTTTATTCTTTTATTTATTGTAGGTATTTGGTTTACTTATCATGCAATTTGGGGTAAATTCACAGTTTCTTTTAAAGATTTTTTTGAAAGTCATCCAAATTGGTATCTTAGTAGTAACTTTGTTTTACAATTGATTTGGATGATTTTATTAGGTTATTTGATAGTTGTTGTTTTACGTGGATGGGTATTATATCGACAATATAAGTTTATGATTGATGATCATGCTTTTTATGTTCGTCGCGGAATATTTTTTATAAAAGAAATTGTAATTCCTTATCATCAAATTCAAAATGTAGAAATTAAAAGGCCTTATTTATATCGTTTTGTAGGGTTATCACAATTAGACACTACTACACTTGGCGGAGGGGATTTAGTACACAATAGTAAAGGTAAGAAAAAAAATCTATTGCCTATTATTGATCATCATTTAGCAAAAGCATTGGCACATGAACTAGTTCACCGTGGTTCTCTCAAAAACAATATTTCTGTTAGAGAAACATCTGACGACCTTAACCAAAGTACAGAAATTCGCCAATAATATGAGCCCGTTATCCATATTTGAATCATTTGGTGTATTTGGATTAGCATCTGTAATTTTCATAGAAACTGGTTTTTTACCGGCATTTTTTTTGCCAGGGGATACATTGCTTTTTAGTGCCGGATATTTTATTAATCGAGGTGATATGACAATGTCTTATGCAATCCTAATTTTAGGATTAGCTGCATTTTTAGGAAATATACTTGGTTATATTTTTGGATATTTTGCAGAAGAAAGAATAGAAAGATATGTAAAAAAACATGAAGAGCGTCTTTCACCAAGCTTTTTAAAAACAAAAAGGTTTTTTGCGAAATATGGAGCTTTGACTCTTATTATTGCGAGATTTATTCCATTAATTCGTTCCGTAGCGCCGTTTTTAGCCGGCGTTACAAAAATGAAAAAGATACCTTTTTTAATAATATCTTTAATCTCTGGTTTTATTTGGGTTATTGTTGGTTTATCTTTAGGAAACTTTTTTGGGCAATCAATGCCCAACATTGATTATTTTGTAACTGGAATTATGGTCTTGGCTGTTATTGTTGCCATTTGGCCCATCCTTTGGCCAACAGTAAAAAAATATTTTATAAAAAGTAAAAAAGAAAACGATTAAAAATAAAAAGTCCCCTCCAGTTCGTTAGAACTTTTGGGGACATATGTGTAACTGAACAAGATTTTTGTGGATTTCTCAATGGCAATCATCTCGTCCCGACCCTTCTTTTCTAGGGTCAATTAGGTTTTCAGTTTTTTTTCTTGGTGGTTTTGGGCGAGTATTTTCGATCCGTCCATCCATCAGTGATTCTGAAGAAACAATTGCGTCCTCCGAGAATCGATTTTTCTCGAGTATAAATTTTTTCATAGCCTTATTGTTTAGATTTTTAGGTTATAACCATCATAGCACAAATGTGTGCTAGATGTCAAGGATTAGAAGTCATTGCAATCACTATATTGAAATGATAAGCCTTTACAAGAATTGCCATTTCTTCTAAATTGATTTAATCTTTTAATCATGCTGACTTTCTCTCTTATGGCATCTTCCAGGTCAAAATCATCTTTTAGATTGAGTAAACCACGATTCTGATCAGGCCTATCTTTTTTTGTTAATTTATTGAGTTGTTGTGTTGGGGTGCTAGCCTTCCAAAGGCGAATTTGTAACCCACTTTTCTTTTTTCTGCTCATAGTCTTATTTTTTGATTTAATTGTATTATCCACCATTTTAAATTCTTTTGCAAATAGGGGAGTGCTTGTAAAAGCCTTAAATCAATGCTAATATTTTAATATTCTTGAGATTTTGTATTTTAAGAATATATTCCCCTGTAGCTCAGCGGTAGAGCAAACGACTGTTAATCGTAAGGTCGCAGGTTCGATCCCTGCCGGGGGAGCAAAATAGGATGAGAGGGCACGAAAGTGCTCTTTTGTCCTTCTATATCAACATTTTTTACTGGTTCGAAAGTACTATTTAGTACTGGTACCCATTTACTAAGAAATTCAAAGGCTAATGTATAATTCGGCCTTATTCCTTCAGTACTTAATGAAAGGTTCGAAAATATCTTACTTAATAGCAGTCTTTTATCTTCAGTGGTGGCTTTAGGACTTTGGTATATCTCTTTTGCTTTTAATGCAAGCTCATGAATAGCAAATCCTGTTTGATAATATTGCGTATTACCTTCATTTATTTTTTTAAGTGAGTCTGTCGCTTGATCTTTCTCGTCTGAGTATTCTTTTAATTTTCTACTATAAAATTCTGGAGATATTTTCCCATCAATTTTGTCTTCATAAATAGCCTCTAATCTTCTTTGAGCAGTCTCTATCCTTGCATTAAGTCCATTTAATAAACTTGTATGATATTTAATTTCATCCGCATGATTTTCTTTCAAAGCTTTTTCAAGTACTTTTAACACTTTATTTGTCTTAGGGGCTAGATTATCAAACAAGGGAAAAAGAATCTCTTCAACTTTTTCTTGCCTTAACCAAACCTTTTGGCTACAAGTTTTGTAGTGGTTGCAATGTCCATACCAATGACCTTTTTGAATTTCCCAAGTAATAGTTCCTCCACATTCAGTACAATTCATCTTTGCCTTAAAGACTGGTAGGTGTTTTTGATACTGCGGAGCCTTAAATTTCCGGTTCATTTTCTCTTGAACCAAATCAAAAAGCTCTTTAGTTATTATCGCATCATGTTTTGCGGGAAAAACTTGCTCATTCCACTTCATTTGCCCACAATAAAAAGGGTTTGATAGAAAATCATATAGTCTTGATTTTCCAACCTTTTTACCAGATCTATTCCTTAATCCTTCTTTATACATCACATTCACCAAGGCAACTGTTGAGTAATTTCCACTAGAATATAGTTCAAACATTTTTTTGATATAAGGTGCTTTTTCCTCATCAATTATATGAGTTTTATGACCCTTGTCTCCAATTGTTATATAGCCAAGAGGAGGCTTTGTTGGAAGCCATCCTTGGGCAATTTTTTCTTTTTGGCCCTTACGTACTTCTTCAGAAAGATTATTTGTATAAAATCTGGCAATAGCAACTTTCATATCCCAAACAAGGTTTTCGTGGGCTTTTGTGTTTTGGCTTACAATGAAATTTTCTTTAACAAAGTGAACCTCATTATTTTTATTTTCTTGAACCCAATCATTAATAATAGATGCATCCTTTAAATTACGAGTTAAGCGGTCAATTTTTTCTGCTAATATCAAGCTTATGTTGTTCTTTTTTATAAACTGTAAAATCTCATAGAATTTTTTTCTTGCTTGTTTGCCACTTGCTGATTCTGAAATCTTGTAAATCTTTAATACGCTTATATTGTTCTTGTCTGCATATTCTTGTAGTAATTTTTCTTGAGCATCCAAAGAATACCCAGTGTCTTCCTGTTCTTTACTTGAAACTCGACATATTATGACTGCTTTGATTTTTTTATCATTCATATCTTTTATAAACTTAAACAAAAATGGAGTAGCAAAGATGACTTAATCGCCAAGACTAAGAGATTTGCTACCCCATTTTCATACACAAATGTAATCATCTTATTCTCTTAATCTTGGCATATTAAGTATATCATCCTTGATGTTATTTTGCATAGAATGGTTAATTTTTGCTAGCAAATCAAAATAAGAAACTAAATCATTTAGCATTACTGATGCTTCTTGAAAGTCTACATTCTTATTGTATTCTTCCTTTAAAGCTTCTTGAAATTCGATTATATTTTCTTTGCTTACCATGTTATTTTTACTGCTAAATTATTTCTCCCTGAGTTAGTGTTTTTGGAATATTGTCGTCAGTATCGTCAGAAATTTTTTGTATGTGAATATATCTTTCTGCCCCAGTAGTGCTTATTTTGACCAAAATTCTCATTTGTTTAAGATACGTACTTAATTCATTTAGTTTGCGAGATAAAGACCCGGCACTCTTCGGCCAGTATTTTTCTTGCTTATCAAAGTAATCTATAGGAGTTTTTGCATACAATTGTTGTAATAGTTCTGTAGCAGTACCTTTCCACTCCGATTTGTCTTCCATAAATGAGAAGATAGTAGTAGCAACAATGTTTTCATTCAATAACATTTCTGCTTGACGATCTATATTATTTTCATAAGCAGTTAAGAATTCTTCTTTGGTATATCCAAGTGCTTCAGCTATAGCACAACCCCAAAGAGCCCAATCAGCCATGCGAGGTAGTGAAGAAACTTTAATTTCGGATTTAATCTGTAGTGTTCTCACTAATATATCGAATATTCCTCCCAAGATATATGGTAAGTCTTTTGCAAAGTTGTCATAAATTTCTTTTTCGTGTTTTCTATTTACTGGATCAATTCTTTCAAGCTCGATAAGTAAACTTCTTTCAAGTAAGTCAGGTCTAATTGTGACAAGATTTATTCCATTAATACCAATACATCTTTGAAATTTATAAATAATATCTTCATCATTTTCATAGAGTTCTCTTTTTGAAAAACCACTACCAGTAATTGCTTTACAGATAGTATCTGATGCATCTTCAGAGACATGAGATACGTTATCAAAGAAAAGAAAGTGATGGTGTGCGAGTGTTTGCACAAGTTCATTTTGTTTGTCGGGCAGAGCTACAACTTCAATAAGCGAAGGATCAATAACAAGCCTAGCTAATTTCGAAAGAGTAGATTTTGATGAACCTTGAGCTCCAAATATAACCAACATTACATGGGGAAAATCTGGTATGAAGCAACCAACTAGAAATACTAAGAGCAATAAACGATGTTCTGAGTTAGTAACATTTATGTAATTCAAAAATATTTTTATGTCACCATTACGGACAGGCATCACTTGAGACTGTTGATGTTTATGACGTTTAAAAATAATTGGCGGTTTATCTATAATCTCCCAACCATCATTACTTATTTTTATTGATTGCCACTTTTCATTTGTAAGGTCATACCAAAGATTGTCGTTGTGCCAAGCGACTCGGTTATGTAATTTAATTTTAGGGCCATCGTGGCAGGCTTTGCCTTCTAAAACAGCAACAATACTTTTTGTAGCTTCTGATCCTAATGGCTTTTTATTTTTTTCCCAAGATTTACTAGCCAACAACCTTTTTATAGACTTACTCTTACATGGCCATGTTTCTTGATGTCCAGAAATATCTAAAGCTATATATGCATCACTTTGTTCATCATGAAATAATGTTACATCTTCTCGATTACAGATTTCGTTAAGTAACGAATCACCTTTTAATTCTTCGTTATTCTTTTCTTTAGGGTACATCTCCACCACCGCTTTCACTGCTACTTTAAAATTTCCACCATAATTTAAAAAAACAAAAGTGGTAAATTTTGAATACCCTCTATTTTCTTTAAAAGGATGTGCTGATGTAGAAAAGACATAGAACATTGGTCTATCGTCATAATTTGTAGTTGCAGAAATACCTTCGCCCTTATCCTTTCCAGGTCGTCGCCAATGGTCCTTTGTTTCCTCTACCCATCCATGTGGTTCTAGTATTTCACTCCAAGTTGCTTTTTGGTTAAATCGATCGCCTGGACGATCACCGCCAGAAATAGCATCCTTCTCTTTATACTCATATTCAGTTTCTGGCTCGTCTTCAACCTCATTAAATGTTCGGAGAATATCAATTAATTCTTCATGTATTTCATCTGGAATAACTGGTAGATCCAATAGATCTCCTTGTATTGTTACATATCCAGAAGATGGTGGTATTAGAGCATACGATCCTTCCGCACGAGTTTCTGCTGTTGTTACAATTTCCTCCTTCTTTGTTTTTTGATTGTATTCAATTCGTCTAGCCAACTTAACTGTCAGTTGCGCTGTTTGAGTTCTATAGCGTAAATGAATACCTTTATTGCGAGTACTGTTCTTGTAGCATGTATCAACTATTTTTTTCTGATCATCTGAGAGTTTGGTATACCAAAGATCGTATAATCCGGTGTAATGTTTTTCATCAAAATCTAAAGTTACTAGATTATTAGAAACTTTACCCCCAGCTATGGCCCAAGATTTAACACCCTCCGCTATCCATTTCTCTACTTCTTTTCGGCTTGCACATTCATACAAGAGATTATGTTTATTATTTTCATCCAGGCAGATAAAGTGAGGATTTTTTGCTTCTTCAGTGATAGGCATTATTGAAAGGTTAGAGTCTGCTAATGCTATAATGTATTCATTATTGTTTTCCATATAATTAAGAGTGAATCCTACTTTTTAATTCTCTAATAGCAGACCAGTAATTTTTTGGTTCAACTAATAAAGAACCATTCCAGAACTTTGTAATGGTTTCTTCTAATTTTTCCGACCTTTCAAAAACAAATTTAACTTTTGGGTATTCGTTCGGATCTGCTTTTATTTCTAAAATAGAAAATCCTAAGCATCCGGCAAGGACTGATACTAAAGAGAGATCAGATATCTCTATGTGTTTCTTGGGTGTAAGATTTTCAAAATCATTTTTTTGTTTCATATAATTTGGTATTAATCTAATAATTCAAACTACATTAATTATCAAATAAATAAGAATGTTTCTGTACTTCTCTGTGTTCCTCTGTATACGCAATAAACACTGAAAATACAAAGAAAAAACCAGCTATTGCTAGCTGATTTTCGGGGAACTCACGAGAAATTACTTTTTATTATTGAACTCTATCTCTTTGCCGTCTTGCATAGCCACAAATAGACTGATGCCATATTTAGGTTCTTGTCGTATCTCTTTCACATATTTGAATAGATTTGCATCTTTGCCCGTTAGGGCACGGAGAATAGATTTTTGAGTTATTTTTATCTTTCGTTTTTTGCATTGCTCTATAATTTTCTTGTATTCTATTTTTCCTCCCTGTGGTTTTAATGAATATGCAACATCAAAAATAATAGCATAACCTGCATCTTCACTTTTTATATAAATGCGATTTCCATCAAAATAGTAATTATTGTCTTTTTTTGATATCCATAAGGACACCGGTGACTCAATCCTTTCTTCTTTTTTAGAATTTTTTGATTTATATATATCATAAACCTCCTCAAATTTTGGATGTAAAATTTCTAAAAAAGAAGTGCCGACACTTTCTTTGTAATAAGGTAAATCTATCTCTTCCGCCCTAAGAGTTGTTGTAGGATTGCCAAATGTATACATTCCTGCATATTTAATTGGATCTTTTATTATGTTTATAGCTCCTTTATTCACAAGTTTTTCCAAAATAGCTTCACTGTGTAAAACCAGATCTCCTGTTAATTCAAGAGGATTGTTTTTAAATTTAATGAGTAAGGTACTATTTTTAGCACGAAGTATACTCAACTTTATTTCTTCTAAAACATCCCAAACCTCTTTATTAAATTTTTCATCTGATGTTGTGTCAATATTCATATAATTTCATCTAATATAACCTTATAATATCATATTTCCTTGATTTTTCCAGTGATAGTTGTATGATTAAAGCATAACTTAATAGGAGACCTAACCCTTAGATTTTTTCTAAGGTATGGTCAAAAGTCAGGTAATGAATAAAGAACCCGTCATGGGGTTGCATTACCTGCCGTATTGGGAAACTGATACGAGAGATTTCGGTCTCTACCCGTGATGGGCTTTTTGCGTCTTAATCAATTAATTACATGAAAAAGATTTCCTTAATATTTATAATTCTACTTTCAATAAGTCTTTTACCGAGTCAGGTAAAAGCTTCAACTTTAAATTGTTCTCAAGTCAACGGAATGGCGATTTTTGGACACGATAGAAGTGAATGGAAATATATTGGTGCAATATCAAATAAATATGATAGCAATTCAATTGCTAATGACTATGGAGCTGGAAGTAAATATGATTCTGATTCGATAAACAATGACTATGGTTCTTTTGGGGGTAAATATAGTTCTTCTAGTGCTTTTAATGAATACACTAGTGATGCACCGATAATTGTGGATGATAATTATAAATTCATTGGATATTTAACAGTCAACAAATATAATACTCCCAATATAAATACATACGAAGCTATTGCTTGTGCAAACAAATCTTATACTTCTTCTAATAGTAAGATGGAAGATATAACATTTAAGAAAATCCCATCCAGTAGTTCTTATGGTGGAAATGGATATACGTCTCCTTTACCAACATCTCAAATACAAACTGATGAAAAAATAAAAGAATTACAAAATAAAATTAAACAACTAAACGAGGAAGAATTAAATGTTAATAAAAAATACCTTGAAGATTTAAAAAAAATACAAAATCTTCCACAAAATACATGCCCCGTAAACTCAATATTAAATAACAATACGTGTTCATGTAATAATGGCTATGTTGTTTCTGGAAATCCAAATGTTCCAAATGGCTGGTCATGTGTAACAATGGCAAGCTATTGTATAAATACTTATGGACAAAATATTCACCCAGAGGGTAATCAATGCACCTGTGACACCGGATATTCTTATGATAGTATTTTAAAAACTTGTAAACTTGCAGAAGTTAAAAAAGAAGTTACTCAACCAGTGGTCATAAAAAAGGAACCTATAAAAATAGTCCCTAGTAAAACAGCGCCAGCGATAAAACCCTCTGACGGCCTAAAGAAGCCTATAGAAAAAAACTATTTTGACAATATCGTGTTACCAAAAGAAGAAGTTGCGCTTCCAATTAATCCAGAACCAATAAAAAAAGTTAGATGGTATCAAAAGATACTTAATTGGTTTAAATAAAAATATGTTAAAAACAATGAACAAATTTTCAAAGCCAGCGGTTCTGTTTACAGTATTGTATTTATTAATAGGTTTTTTTATATACTCTGATATCTATACATTGGAGTTTCGAAATAGATGGCTCTATGGTTTTAGACTTGCACCTATCGGCGCTGTATATTTGATTGCATCAGTGGTTTTTGGCGTTCTTTCTATCATGAAAAGCTATAAAACAGAAGAGAAGGGGAAATGGTTTATAATTCTACTTACGTTATTTAACATAGCTTGGGTTATTTGGTTGACAATAGCCGTGGTACAGAGATTGTTCTAACAATTTGGGGCAGTTATCCATTCAGAATCTAGTATGAAGGATACGCCAAAATTAGTTGATTTTTATAGTAAAAGTTGTAATATATGATATATCAGTAATTATCAAATTCCATGAAAAAAATCACTCTAGCCTTAATAATCTTAGCTCTAGTAATACCTTTTGTTTCTTTTGCTCATCGGTCTGGTTGCCATCGTTGGCATTCCTGTCCTTCTGATAGTGGTTCATATACTTGTGGAGATGCTGGTTATCCTTGCCAATATCCAACTTATCCTGCAAGTGGAGGTGTAGTTTATCCACCAAGTGGTTACTACAAAGATTGTTACGATTGTGTATTAAAAAGTGTTCCAATCAATGCTTATGCTTCTACTTCGGGAATTGGTTTTTTTTGTAATACTGGCTATATAAAAACAACTAGCACTACTTGTACAAAACTTCCTGTTCCCGTAACGTGTAAAACTGGTTATAAAAAAATAAATAATACTTGTGTGGAAATTATAATTCCTGCCAATTCTTCAATTTCATCTACTGATTTAGGTTGGTCTTGTAATAAGGGCTATAAACGAGTAAATAATACTTGCGAAAAAATGTCTAAGTGGGAATCTTTTTTGGCATGGAAACTTTACTAAAATTATTATATGAAAAATGGAATTATAACAGGAGCAATAGTTTTAGCAGGCTTAGGAGGATATGCTTTGTATAACAACAACAGTAATTCTAATCCTCCAGTGAGAAATGATGATCCTAAGACAGAAAGGAGTTTTTCAGAATATGGGGACAAAGACTGTGCGGACTTTTCTTCTCAAGGTGAAGCGCAAGATTTTTTTGAAAAGGAAGGTGGTCCAGCAGAGGACTTTCATAACCTTGATCGAGATGGTGACGGAATAGTATGCGAAAGTTTAAAGTAGAAATATGGAAAAATTAAAAAAATACTCTTTATATCTAGTGATTCCTGCAATTTTTTTTATTGCCTTTTTGATAAATGATTATCGTTCAAAAAAAGAAGCCAATATTTTTAGTTGTAAATTTGAAGAAATAACTCCCGCTAGTGTAAAAGCATTAGGGGGTGATTTTGACGAAAAGATTATAAAACAAATGAATGATGAGACACCTTATTGTAAAGATGTATGCTTAGAAGAATTAGTGACAGCAAAAAAATACCCTGAGGAATGGTATATCTCAGAAGAAAGTAGAAAGTTGTGTGAACAAGCTGGGATTATTTTACCTAATTAATTTATGAAACTATTATTTAATTCGGAAAAAACAAAAAATGATAAGTCTGGTATTCTATGGTTTAAAGAAGTTACAGAAGAAGGTCTTTCAGAAGATGAAGTAGAAAAAATTAGGCGATATCAAAAAATAAAAAATATATTACGCTGGATAGCTGTATTGCCGGGGTCTTTGATTGCTGGTTTCCTAATGACGTTCCCCTTACACTGGATTCTTTATCTAGCGTTTAATTATGGAGGAACAACTCTTTTTGGTTTTATGGAACTTAACCCAAATGATTATATTCTTGTAGAACACACTGTGACCCCTTTTGTAATCGCCCCTACTTTTGTTTTAACAGGATTTGAAATAGCACCTAAATATAAAATTCAAACCTCCCTTGTTCTTACTATTTTATGGATAATTTCTTGGATTAGCCTTTTTATTTTTTTCTCTAGACAAATTGAATTAAGGGGAATTTTGTCTCTTCTGGGATCATTGCTTGGTTTATATATTGCTTGGAGAAAATCTAAAGAAGAAACATTGAGTTAATTTGATATCAATCAATTTTTCAAACTTGAAAATACGTCTATTTCGTGAGATAATACAGTCATGGAAACACAAAGAGGGGGTAAAAGAGAAGGGGCTGGCAGGAAAAAAGGATTTCCGGCACTTCAACATGAAAAAGCTCGGGAACTTCTTGCAATTAAACTAGCAATAGAGTTTGAACCTATTGTAGATAAAGCTATTGAACAGGCTAAAAATGGCGACACAGAGGCTCGTAGATGGCTTACAGACCGTGCATGGGGCAAGGCAAAGGAAAGTATGGATCTGAGTGTCCAGCCCGTTTTTTCACTCAAAGCACTATCTGAGCGTGCAGATAAACTTGAAAAAGAAGGTTTAATGCCAGTCCCTACACCACTAGAACATTATATATAGTAGATTGAGAAAATAAATAATGAAAGAATGGCATGATATAAAATTTTATACAATCCCTGAAGTAGCTACTATGTTAATGGAAGTTGGATATGACAAGACGATGGACGACGAGCTTTTGCGAGAGGTTTTTTTGTGCTCTCCACTTGTCTTTCGAGAATCTTTAGCACGCAATGAGAGAATGTTGATTGGGAAGGTTATGAAGCAAGATGATCCATGGGATGTTGTAATTCACCAAGAAGCTCAACTTCGGGCAGTTCATGGTACAGGGAAACCCATGCCTGATCCATTATTTATTCAACTTAAAGAAGTTTTTTTATATGGTGCAACCGAACCCCTAGAGTTACTGGAGATGTTAAAACATGTACAAAGTACTGCGAAAAATGCCATTCAAAAATACAGTGGTCGTGAACCTGTAGGTATTTTGCATTTACATAATCGTATATCTGTACAAAATGTATCGGTAAAAGATATAGAAGAAGGTTTTGCTTTAATAAAATTTGAAGAACCCATCCCATTTAAACAGATAAGTATTACTCTAGGTAACTTAAACTGGCAAATTTATCCATTTTTTCATCCAATTGGAAGTCTGGGGCAAGCAGAAATCCCAAAAATTAAAAGTCTTTATGGTTTTAAATAATTATGGGTACAGAGGTTACTGAAAAATCCATTGGTGATTTATTGGGTTCACCCACAGATATTTCTAATATCAATGCAGATTCAGGAAATACTTTTTCAAGAGTAGTTTTTAATCAATATCGCGAAACAACAATAGTCATAGGAGTGTCAGCTCATTTATATGAATCGTTTAATCCAAAGGAAGGTGTACTTCCTCGCAATCAAGCGATAGGAGCAGGATTAGTTATAAGAATAATGAAGTTTATGAAATCAGTCATGGCTTTATTGATTGATAAAGTAAGCGAACACGGTGAAGTTATTATGGCACTCAATCGTTGCATTACAGAATCAGCAACGAATTTAAGGTTTTTTTGTGAAAAAGCAACAGATGAAGATTTTGAGGAATTTATTAAATCAAGCCTCAAACCCGAAAAAGAACAATATGCTTTTATTCAAGAAAATATAAACAGACGAGGAAGTATTTTACCGATTGAAACCAGAATGCTTAAATCTATTATAAGTGTCTTTAAAACCTCAGGGGTGGTAGAAACGGACATTGATAAGTTAAAAATCCCAAGACGAAAAGATTATAAAACCATTCTTACTGCTCTCGGAATGGAATCAATTTACCCGATGCTTCAAGGAATTCAATCACATTCTATCCATGGTTCTTGGATAGACCTTATAAAACATCATTTAGAAGAAATTGATTCTGGATTCAGACCAACACCCGATCCTGTTATTCCAGATTCTAGACTACTTTGTCCGATTAACATCTTTGTTCTAATGGCAGTAGATTCATATATTAGAAAATACTTCCCTGAAAATGATGCTGGCATATCGTTTCTTTTGTCTAGAGTTGTTGACTTAATTGAGCGTCTTACAAAAATTGATTCTTTGCATGAGCAAAAATTATCAAAGTAGGGTTTCCTCTTGGAGTTAGTATAACTACTTTTTTTACAAAACATGCCGGCCATTTGCATTAGGAGAAACTTCCTAAATTTTAAATTTTCTAAAATTTTTAGAAATACGGCAAATGTAGCTTTACATTACTTTCAGAATATTAAAAGGGGGCTGGCACTCTAATTTACGATACTGACGATGTTTTTATACTAATGATAGTAAATGAATGATTTCTTTGTTTGTTGTTTCTATATCTCCCACAGCTTTAGCCCAGTTAAAGGTTCGAAACTCAGACTGCCAAGCGAGCCAGTTAGTATGAAGCCCAAAATTCGGCTCGCGCGAAGCGCGAGTGAGTGTGGCGGGAGTGGCGGAATCCCAAGAATTCAAAAG
>Ga0209542_10009891_pt1 | contig 17366 bp, 15 predicted proteins | sample RifCSPhighO2_01_FD_184028 | JGI IMG/M metagenome (GOLD analysis project Ga0209542, IMG submission 184028) | Soil microbial communities from Rifle, Colorado - Rifle CSP2_plank highO2_0.1 (SPAdes) (version 2) | ecosystem: Environmental > Terrestrial > Deep subsurface > Rock core/Sediment ...
TGCTATCGTGACGAAAGTGTTCGTGGAAAAGAAGCGATTATTAGCAGAAAAATATCTTGCTACGAAAATTGCATTACGGGTCAGAATTTAGGAATCTTAAGAGTGGCAGAATTATACCAGTTATCGCTGAACTGTCAATTCTTCCGGCGCAACAGTGGGAAAAGCTGCGCTTCGTGCGCGGGTTTGTTTTCGAGAAAGGCGAAGAGGCGCTCGGAGACGCCGAAGCCGAAGGCCGGTGGCATGCCGTATTCCATGTCGCGGATGTAATCCTCATCGAGCCGCTGCGCCTCGTCGTCGCCCGCATCGCGCAGGCGCTCTTGCTCCTCAAATCGCGCGCGCTGGTCTTGCGGATCATTGAGCTCGCTGTAGCCCTTTCCTATTTCAGAGCCCGCAATTAATACCTGCAAACGCTCCACGACGTCGGGATTCTCCACCGAACGTTTTGCGAGTGGTTCGAGAAACACCGGCACGCCGGTGAGAAACGCCGGGCCGGCAATCGTCTTGCGGATGAGCTTCCACAAGTGGTCGACGGCGCGCGCTTTATTCGGCGCCTCGCCGAATTGCACGCCCGCTTCCTTGGCGACGCGAATCGCTTCTTCTTCGCTGCCACCGATGACATCAAGCCCGTATCGCTCTTTCAGAATCTCGCAAAAATTAATTTCGGGCCAGTCATTAGCAAAATCCACCTCATGCCCATTGATGGAAAATGTGTATTGTCCGTACACCTCCTTTACGATATGCCGATACAGATCCTGCACGAATGTCATTCCTTTGCGCACATCGCTGTACGCCTCGTAGGTCTCGAGCTGCGTGTAATCTTGCAAATGCTCGCGCGACTGGCCTTCATTGCGGAAAATGCGACCGATTTCAAATACCTTGGGAAATCCGGCGATAAGGAGGCGCTTCTGCCACAGCTCCCCCGCTGAGATGCGCAGGAAGACGTCGATATCGAGCGCGTTGTGATGCGTGATAAACGGACGCGCATCAGCACCACCCGGTGTCGTCTCGAGTACCGGCGTTTCGACTTCCATAAAACCTCGCTGAAGGAGGAACGAGCGCATCGCCTGCCAAAACTTGGCGCGTCGTTCAAACATCGCGCGGAGTTCAGGATCGAGCAAGATGCCAATAGCGCGCTGCCTCAAACGCGTCTCCTCGTCTTTGAGGCCGAAGTGTTCCGAAGGCAGCGGCAAGAGCGACTTCGAAAGCATTTTCCATTTTGAAACCTGGATTGATTTTTCTCCGCGCTTTGTGGTAAACGGTACACCGCTCACCTCTACAAAGTCGCCAATGTCTACCGCATCCGCATAAAGCTGCAGCAATGTCTCCTCCACTTCTCCCCTCTGCACAACTATTTGCATGCGACCGGAACCGCCTGCCGTGAGCGTCGTCGAACCGTCAAATATGTCCGCAAACATGATCGCACCTTGCCCGCGGAGCGCCATAATGCGGCCGGCAATCGTTACCTCCTCGTCATTGGTCGAGAGTGTCTCGAAATTTTCAAGCACGTCGACGATCGCGGCCGACAGTTCTGAGCGAGCAGGATATGCCTCCATCCTCGCTTTTTGCAGCAGTTCAAGCTTTTTCAGACGCTCGGCGCGGATATCAGCCTCAGACATGAGCCCCATGATACCAAAGACTGGCCAAAAGCCCGCACGCAATACTCTGCTATCATAGCGGCTATGCTGGCGGACATTGATTCGGGTATCTTGCAGACCCTCTACAGGGCGCGCGGCGACGGGCTTACCGCAATCTTTCTTTTTATGAGCGCGATTGGGGAAACCGAAGTTATGCTTCTCGTTACGGCGCTCGTCGCCGCACTTTTGTTTTTCTGGCTCGAACAGAGACTTGTCGGCATCGGCTTGCTGACAACGATGATCGTTTCCACGGTTATCACGTTTGCATTAAAACATGTCGTCGCGCGCGCGCGACCCGATCTTTTGTACCAAGCCTACGTCGAAACGGGTTTCTCGTTTCCGAGCGGACACGCCAGCGCGGCGGCAGCATTTGGCGGATTTTTCGCGTATATCGCGTGGAAAAAAATGTCGCCGGGGCCGCGTCGTGCCGCAGTTGTCGCGCTTGCCGCGATTTACGTATTCGTGATGGCCTTTGGACGTATCTACTTGGGTGTGCACTATTTCAGCGATGTGATGGCCGGCCTCGCAATCGGGGTGTGTGCAGCTTTCGCAGGTGCAATCGTTTTTGATACGTTCATGAACCGAGCAGCTTCGAGAGGAGCGCCATCCGCACAATAACGCCGTAGCCCACCTGGCGGAAATACACGGCGTGCGGTGAAGCATCGACTTCGGGCATGATCTCCCCCACCCGTGGTAGCGGATGAATGATGATCGCGCCCTCTTTCATAGAATCCGCCATCGCACGATCAATGACGTACTGACCGCGAGTCCGCTTATACGCTTCTTCCGACAGTCGCTCTTGTTGAATACGCGTTTGGTAAATCACATCCGCATCTTGAAAAACCTCCTTCAAGGATTCTGTTTCCTGATACTCGACTCCTTTTTCTTTCAAATATTCACGCATTTCATCGCTTATCGAAAGCTCTGGCGCGGACACACCTGTAATTTTTATTTTGTCATATTTGCCCAAGAGATATGAAAGCGAACGGGCGGCGCGGTAGTAACGCAGGTCGCCGATAATGACGACATGCACGCCGTCAATTCTTCCAAATTCTCGCTCAATCGTATAGAGATCGAGAAGCGCTTGTGTGGGGTGCTGGCCGGCGCCGTCGCCCGCATTGATGATCGGGACGGTGGAAACTTCGGCTGCTCGTTCAGCGGTCCCAATTTCTGGGTGTCTGATCACGATTGCGTCCGCATAATTATTGACTACCTTTATGGTGTCTTCAATCGTTTCGCCTTTGACGGCGGACGACATTTCATTGGCGTTTTCGGTGGTGATCACTTGCCCGCCCAAGCGGAACATTGCCGACTCAAATGAGAGACGTGTACGAGTCGAGGGTTCAAAGAAAAGGGTCGCGAGAATTTTGCCATGGAGAGAATCGTCACGATGATTCTCCATCTGCGTTGCCAAAGCAAACAAATCCTTGAGAGAGTCCCTGTCAAACTGCTGGGTCTCTAATAGGTGGTGCATCGAGGAAAAGTATACGCCGCTACGCGTGCCTTGCAACGGCACCGCTCTGAGATAGGTGTGCATAGTGACCACCCCTTTCTAATCGACGGCCGTCGATTAGAAAGGGGTAGGCCTTACTCATGGCCGGCGGGGTTCGACCTCGTGCATTAATCGAGATGTGCGTGGTCGTTCCACACGTAGAGCCACCACGGGCGATGCTTATCATTTGGATCGTATTTGAGAATCGTGATGCCAGTGTTTATCGTACGTACTCCCCACGGGAACGGCTCAAACAACTCGGCTGTCAGTGAATCTTTGTACAAAACTCTCGCGACCATCATCTTGGTGAGGAAGCCGTGACCGACGATAAGAATATTCTTCTCCGGTCGTTCTTCGAGCTTGGTAAGCACTGCGCGCGCCGCAGTGGACATATCCTCAAAATTATTTCCGTTCTCGACGCGCTGCCCCGATTGCACGAAACCATCGGCAAACTTTTGCATGAGCTGGAGCGCATCCGGATCCTGCTTGCTGCGGCCGATCAAGCTTTTTGGTGAACGACGCTCGTCGAGTTCTTCCCAGCTTTCAGTCGGAACATGATTCATATACTCACGAATAATTTCGCTCGTTGCAATGGTCCGCCGCATGGTACTCGTCATCATCACTTCGATAGGCAATTTGGATACGCGCTCCGCAATCGCGCGTGCCTGGCTCGCGCCGAGCTTCGTGAGATCCGGCGAATCATCGTCTATCCACGTGGGACTCACATTGATGTGCGATTCCCCGTGGCGGACTATGTAAATAGTTTTCATATTTCTATCGGGTGCGCGTTATGAAAACTCCTGGTATGCCTTCATCCAAAATCTCATTCTTTCGTACTTTCACGTTTACCGATGTGATCTTTTTGTTTTCCAAAATGCGCGTTGCGATGGTGTCCGCGATTTTTTCTATCAGCGAGATGCGCGGACCTTCTATCACTTCTTTTGCAATTTTGTACATAGGCTGCCAATCCACTGTGTCGCCCAAATCATCCGACAGGGCGGATTTTGAAAGATCTGTCTCAATGCCAATATCAATGACGAATTCCTGTGGTTCCTTCCATTCGAATTCATAGACGCCATGGATGCCGCGCAGCGTGAGATTTTCTATGAAAACCTTATCCATTGCGATATCCTACCATTTTGCGGTAATCTGCATACACATATTTAGTTAGCCTGATAAATCCGTATCCGACATGACGAAGCGAACCAAAAACAGCGTGAGACTAAGCACCCATGTCGTACCCACGAGGTACGAAATATCGCTTACGCCCGATTTGGAGGCATTCGTATTCGAGGGCGAGGAGACGATTCATCTCACACTCAAAAAGCCTGCCAAAACGGTTACGCTCCATTCGACCGAGCTCGAGATCGAATCCGCAGAAATTTTGACGAAAAGCGATACGATCGTCGCGCAAAAAATCAGCTACGACGAAAAAGCGGAAACGGCCACCTTTACTTTCAAAAAAAACGTTCCCACAGGCATGGTGCGTCTCAAGCTCGTCTTTCGCGGCATCTTGAACGATCGCATGCACGGCTTCTATCGCAGCAGCTTTGAGCACGAAGGCAAAGCGCGCCACATGGCGACGACGCAATTTGAGTCGACCGACGCACGTCGCGCGTTCCCCTGCTTCGACGAGCCGGCGATGAAAGCGGTATTTGAAGTCTCCCTTAAGGTGCCTTCGGAGAAAACCGCGATTTCCAATACGATGCCGATAGCGATAGAGGAACATGCGGGCGGATACAAAATCCATTCCTTTGCGCCCTCGCCTCTCATGTCGACATACCTTCTCGCATTCATCGTCGGTGATTTTGAGCACATCGAGAAGAAGAGCAAGGACGGTGTCTTGGTGCGCGTGTTTACGACGCCGGGCAAAAAGCATCAGGCCGAATTCGCGCTCGATGCAGCCGCAAAAATCGTATCGTTCTTTAATAGATACTTTGACATCCCCTATCCCATGCCTGCCCTCGATCTCATCGCAATTCCCGATTTCGCCGCGGGTGCGATGGAAAACTGGGGCGCAATTACGTATCGCGAAAGCGCGCTACTTGTAGACGCAGAGCATTCTTCCACGATGAATAAGCAATGGGTCGCGCTCGTCATCGCGCACGAAATAGCGCACCAATGGTTTGGCAATCTCGTCACGATGGAATGGTGGACGCACCTGTGGCTCAACGAGGGATTTGCTTCATACATCGAATATTTGGCTGTGGATCATATTTTCCCCGAGTGGGACATCTGGACGCAATTTCTCGTGAACGATCACGGTGTCGCGCTTCACTACGACGGTCTCAAAAATACGCATCCTATAGAAGTTGATGTGCATCACCCGGCCGAAATCACTTCTGTATTCGATGCCGTGAGCTATTCCAAGGGCGCGAGCATCATCCGCCTGATCGCCGAGTATCTCGGCGAGAAAAAATTTCGCGATGGGCTACGGCATTACCTCAAAAAACATAAATACAGCAACGCGGTAACGGAGGACTTGTGGCACTCACTCGCGAAGGTCTCGGGCAAACCCGTGGGCAAAATCATGGCTAATTGGACGGGCAAGAGCGGCTATCCGCTGCTTACGGTCATCGATAAGGGCAAGCAGCTTGAGCTGAAACAATCACGATTCTTCGCAAGCCCTATTTTGAATAAACAAACGAGGGATCCAACCGTTTGGCATATTCCAATATCAAGTATCAATTCAAAAGGCAAAAGGCAAAAGTTGTTGATGCAGACACGGGCGACACGCATGCCACATAAAGGCGCGTGGCTGAAACTCAACGCTAATGAGTCGGCACTTTTCCGCGTCAACTACCCTAAGAATATGCGCGAGGCACTCGCAAAGCCCGTGCAAACAAAAAAGCTCAATACGCGCGATCGTCTCGGGCTTATTCGCGATATTTTTGCACTCGCCGAAACGGGAAAACTTTCCGCCGTTGATGGTCTTACATTCGCGCAAAATTATCGGGCTGAAGACGAGTACGTCGTGTGGGCTTCTATCGCGGGTGGACTCGCCAAAATACACTCGTTGATCGTGAGAGAAAAGTTTGGCGGGCAATTTGAGCAGCACGCGCTGAGCATGTTTGCAGAAATCGGGAAGAAAATATATTGGGACGGGCAGCCGAAAGATCACTCAAAGGCACTCCTTAAGGTACTCATTCTCGAACATTTAGGAAAATACGGCGATCCAAAAACGATTGCACGCGCGCGAAAAATGTTCAGTACCGTCAGCGAGACAACAAACAGGATTCCGGCCGACTTGCGCGGCGTCGTATACAATACAATCGCGAGGAACGGCGGTACAAAAGAATATGCGAAGCTCATGAGAATGTATAAAAGGGAGACGTTGCACGAGGAAAAAAATCGGCTCGGCAGAGCGTTGGGGCATTTCCGGCAAAAAAACCTGTTGCAAAAGGCCCTCGAGTTTGCAGTATCAAAAGATGTCCGGCCGCAAGATTGCGTACGGATGATTGGCGTGGCGACCGCAAATCCCGACGGAACTGATATAGCGTGGAGTTTTATTAAGAAAAATTGGAAGACATTTCAAAAGCGCTACACCGGCAGCCGCGACGTCGCGCACTTGATCGAGCCAATGGGCGTCTCTATATCTACCCAAAGAGCTCAAGACATCGCCACCTTTCTCAAAAAAAATCCCGCCCCCGGCACCGAGCGCACAGTGCAACAAGTCTTAGAGCGCATCCACTCCAACGCCGAATGGCTCGCTCGCGACAGAAAGGAATTGGAAAAATATTTCACCACATAAGAAGAATATGTTATAGTATAGGCTGGCTTCAACAGGAGGAACGATATGGCCGACCAGGACATTGGCCCTGTCGCCAAAGGCCTCATCGCTTTGCCTTTCGTGCTTATCTTCGGGTGGTGGTTTCTTTACGGCCAAGATGCGGCCGACAAAGCCGTAGAAGCCTGGCGGGTCGAGGACGCTCGTCAAGTAGAACTGGCACTCGCTCACATCAGGCAATGTGCGCAAAAGAACGCCGCTCGCCACCTTTCACCGTTTCAAGCCTACGCTGGTCCCACGGCGACTTTATACACAAATAGCGTCGTCTCGACCGGCAATACCGGATTTCGCCTCGGTGTTAACGCGCTTTGGGAGGAGGCAAAGGCCAGGGGCTGGTGCGTGGTGTATAAGCGCACCGGGTACTACGTCTATGCCTACATCGACGAAAATCCCGTGGCAGGTGGCTATGAAATGAAACTGGCCCCTCCGAGATAGCGTCGTTCACCGCTCGATCAACGAGAACCGTCTGGGCTTTCGGGTCGAGCGGTTCTTGTTTTTAATATTTACATTTCCGTGTCCCCATAAGAAACTCTTCCGTGACCCAAATATAACGCTAGCTTCCGCGGCCGCGGAAGCTAGCGTTATATGTCTCGCTGCTTTACCGGCTGGGGCGCATCAGCTTCAATCACCGGATCGTAATTTTCGTCAAATGGCGTGTAGCAGATGCGCTTCGCGGAAATTTCTGCTCCGCGTTCGCGGATGTCTATCGGATATTCGCCGGTGAAAAAAGATGTAGAGAAACGATCCTCGGGGAGTCCTGTCGCCTTGATCATCCCGCGATACGAAAGAAAGTGAAGCGAAGTCGCGCCAAGATATTCACGCATTTCGGCGATAGAGCGCGTGGCCGCGAGAAGATCTTCTTGCTTCGGTGTATCGATGCCGTAAAAGTCGGGGAAAATAACGGGAGGGCTCGAGACGAGAAAATGAACTTCCCGCGCGCCCGCTTCAAAAAGCATCGCCACTATCTGCCGCGATGTGGTACCGCGCACGATTGAATCGTCGAGCACCGCAACACGGCGGCCTGCGATCACTTCGCGCTGTGGCGTGAGCTTGGCTTTCACACCCTGCTCGCGAATGTGCTGCTCCGGCTGAATGAATGTACGGTGGATGTAGCGATTTTTTGTAAGCCCCATTTCAAACGGAATGCCACGTGCCTGCGAGTATCCAATCGCTGCAGGCACTGATGTCTCGGGCACCGGAATGACGACGTCGGCCCCAATCGGCACTTCGACCGCGAGTTCGCGGCCAAAATTTTTGCGCACTTGATACACTGACTTGCCCAGAAGCTCGCTGTCGGGGCGTGAAAAATACACAAATTCAAAAATATCCAATTTTGGATTTGGTGTGACGAGCTGATGACGCTGCATGCCCGTTGCACTGACGACAATCATTTCTCCCGGCTCCACATCACCGATATGCTCGGCACCGATCGGAGCAAACGCGCATGTCTCTGATGAGAAAACATATCCGCCGTTCAATTTCCCTATCGAAAGCGGCCGCATGCCACACTCATCACGCAACGCCACGATCTCGTCTTTGCTCATCACGAGGAGCGAAAAAGCGCCCGTCATGTGCGGATACACTTCTGCAATTGCTTGCGACAAAGTTTTTCCTTCTCGCACGACTGCCGCGATCGCTTCGGCCATCAGACGTGAATCTGATGCAGTCTCTGCAGCGATACCACGCTCTGTCAAAAAATTGATCAGTGCGGTTGAACTCGGCAAATTGCCGTTGTGAGCAAGCGCAATCTGCCCGATCGCACCAGCATCGACTAAAAAAGGTTGCGCGTGTTCGATGCGCGAGCCTCCGGTGGTCGAATAGCGGTTGTGCCCCATTGCGATAAATCCTGGAAGATTATCAATCGCCTTTTCGTCGAATACTTGCGATACCAGGCCCATGCCGACGTGCGAGTAAAGCTTCGCGCCGTCGGATGTAGCGATACCGGAGCTTTCCTGGCCGCGGTGTTGGAGGGCGTAGAGGCCAAAATACGTGAGTCGTGCAACGTCGAGGCCTTGCCCATAAACACCAAAAACGCCGCACTTCTCGCCGTGAAGCTCCTCCATGTAACGATACTATATCCCAAAAACCTGAATATTTAAAGATGTCTCAAGGTCGAAGAGAAACAAGCTATTGGTACTGCACAAATATAGGGCGCGGGGTGAGTTCGAGAAGCTCGCTCGGGGTGAGGAGGCGCGTTGAGGGTGGCTTCATGTCGTTTTTGTAAAAGATTTTGAAACCGGTAAATTGCACAGGCTCGGGCTGAATGAATGCCTGGTACGTCCCGATTTTGCGAATCGGAGAACCCCACCCATCCATCACCACCACCATTTGCACTTCCGGAAGCGGCTTAATTGCTTCGTAATTCTTGACCATCGCCTGCGTAAAGCGATGAATGATAAGAATTTTCGGCGGCAGATTATTCTCTTGCACAAGCTTTGCGAGATACTCAGCCGCATAATTTATATCTGCCGCGCTGAAGCTCCCGATCACGGCACCTGGTCGATCTCCCGTTTTCATCGAGAACTCCGGATCGAGCGCGAGGTGTACTTGCGGCATCTTCCAATATTTTTCGAGAAGCGGCAGCTCTTGCTGGAGAGTGCTGAGTCCCACCTGAAGATCGAGAATTACAATGCCATCGATTTTTTCCGCCATCGCAGTCGCTTTGTCTATTTGATCGTGCGGCATACGTGCGCGATACGTACCGTCGACCGGCGACTCCTGCGCTGTGATTGCGATGTATTCGATTGCGGGAACGACGGGTGTTTTTGGATCAGCTACTTCCCACTCAGCAATCTGCGAGCGCAATTTCGCTAGAACCGTACCCTCATCAAATTCGCCGAGGATTCCCATGCGCGTCGAATAAAAATTCCCGTAATATGCGACAATGCGATTAAAAGGAAGAAGTGCTCCGGGCAAGGGGTATGCGGCTTTGTGCGGCCAGATTGGCTTTTTGGCAGTCGTTGATGCCATTATCTCAGTCGAGCTCGCATAGGGAATGCCATTATTCGCGAGTTCCCACATTATTTTGTCATAAGCTCCCGTATCGAGAACTGGCAACGGCGGGTGTATCGAAAACGCAGCGGAAGATGAAGCGGGCGCATTACGATCGAATTCAACAGTGGGCGCGATATAAGAGGAAGCATGCACAACACCAACAAGTGCGGCAACTCCAAGGCCCGCTATGACAAATGAAGAAAATGACGGGAGTTGATACGGTCCGCCTCGCTCATCATTCTTCGCCGATCTTCCCATAGTGGGACAGTTTAGCACGAGGCATTCTAACTGTCGGGTGTCTCTTGCAGCGAAATTATTTCTCCCGACGAAAGATTTGCCACAACCCGAATGTTCGTATATGCGACGCCTCCCCTCTCCGCTCCTCCCACTCGAACCTGCACACGAAATTCTGCGGCACGAAGATTGGATACATCAACGACGCGTACTTCGCACCAGCCCACGGGCATAACGAACGTTGCAGACTTGAGGGAGGCATCCTTAATCATGGAGGCAACTGCGAATTCCATGCATCCACCCGCAAACGCGTTTGCCTGATGTTTCTTTTCGCGGTTGAGAGCGAGAAATCGCGCATGCCATCCCACGAATCCATTTTGCGCAAGCATCGTCAAAAGGATGAGAGAGATAATTAGAGTCGTCGTCATTGCCACGTACCCGCCTTCCTTGCCTCTCGTATCTTTCATAGCGGTATTGAATAATGAAGCGTAAATACATGCGCGTCGATGGCAAGTTGTATGTCGATATATCGGTATCTATGCGATTGTGTCTCTTCGGCTTTGAACGTATCGATCGAGAAGCGCTCCGCGTTAAGCGCTACCCCCGCGCCTGCTGCACGGCTCATCATCAGCGTCCCGCCCTCCAGATACAATGTGATCGGATTGTCCTCCGTCTCAAAATCGTCTCCTGGCATTCGATGAATGGTGAGTGTGCGTCCATTTTCAGAAGCGGAAACGGCGGTCGCATTACTGAGCGCCCATGCAATTTTTTCGTCGATGAAGGTCGCCTCCCCCCTCAGGCGCAAGGCCGCGAGATTTCTCGCGCTCCCATCGGTGAGCGAAAATGCTGCCGTGATCGCGCCACCGAGCAAAATACCGAGGAGCGCGACGTAGATTACGACTTCGATGAGGGTAAACCCCCCATGGCTTTCCGTAGAGAATTGATAAGAGGCAATGCCATTCTGATAACGAGTTTTCATACATTTATTCATCACCTGTAAGAATGTGCAGCATCGGGGCGTCACCACCTGTTACCGCGTACAGCGAATCAGTATCTCCGTCGAAATCGATTCCGTTTTCGGTAAGGTCATCGAGATCAAAATGGGCCGCGCGTTCGAGCTGTTTTGTCTTGTCCGTTTTGCGAATCTGAATTTTTCCATGCGCGTTGGTCGTATTGTTTGTCGCCACGAAGAGAAACTCGCCCGTACCGCGAATCGCCTGTACGTGGCGGCTGAAGCTGTCCTCGTTGATATCGACTTTTGACATTGGCGTGCAGAAGTTGGCGCTGGTAGGGTCGCTTGCGTCAAATGTATATAAATCCTCGCCACCGCTCGGCACGTTTTCTCGACCGAAGTAGAGCGTATTGCCGAGCATTAAAAGCGACGTGCCCCGCTGTGTGCCGGGCAAATCGCACGAAGCAACACTTGCGATGTTCTGTGGGTGAGTAACGTCGAGTACCATCAGCTCTCGTGACGAATGCGTGGTTGCAAAATATGCGAGGCGGCGAGTCGCATTCCCGATGTATTGATCGCGCACGAAAATTGCATACGCCGATGTGTTCAATTTGTATGATCCGACATCCGCCGGCACGACTGGGTTTGATACATCGATAATGTGCAACTCTCTCGCTGAAGGTCTGCTCATAAATCGCGTAACAATGTAGACGAGTCCATCGTAATACTGCAGGCGCCATCCCGCTTCGTATCCGGCAGGAACACCCGAAAGCGTCGTGCTCGCAACGAACACTGGCGCTGATTGTTCACTCACATCGATGATACGCAGCTGGCTCGATGTGGCGGCGAGATATGCATACTCTCGTCCTGTCGAGACATCGCGGGCAACGTCTACTGCGCTCAGTATCGCATCATCGAGAAATGCATACTCGTATACATGATCGCCGTTTATTATTTCGAGCCGCGACGGGTTATTTTCAACAATGTAGGCAACTCCCGCGAGTGCATCGATGCTCGTCGGGATTCCGCGCAATGCAACAGGCGATGAGCGCTCCCCCATTGATGTCCAGCGGCCCGCCGAGGGAGCGGTACCGCAGTCGCTACCGCTGGCGATGAGTTCCGAAAAGTCAACGAGAAAATCCGACAATGAAACTGTACTCGTAGGAAAATGCGCAGTTTGCCATGCCACACGCCCATCGATTTGCTTGGCACACGAAGAAATATCAGAAACGGCACGCTCTCGCCAGTAACATACATGCGTGCCATCACATGAGTCGACTGCAGTAAAATCCATAGAGCTCGCTGATTGGAAATCCGCTGCGGCGATGGCGCGCGCGTCGTCCAATTGCCTGTCGGCAAGCGTTAGAGCTTCACTTGCAGTTTCAAGGGCTACGATCCAGTACTGCGTGCCGTACTCAGCAGCGGCGACACCCGAAAACACAATACAAAAAAGCGCAAACGCAATCATGAGTTCGAGTGTGCTGAATCCACGACTCATAGCATTTACCAGTTGATGCGTCCTTCTGCGTTAACTGAAATAAAGGTTGATGCGCCGCGCGCCTCATCGAAAAACGCAATGTCGCGTGGTGTCGTAACGGATCCGCTCAACTGTTCAAATATTATTTCGCTTGTGCTCTCGGCGCTCTCGATGATGTGGTACTCCTGTCCAATGACATCGATGACAATACCATTTCCGTATGAAGGTCCCTCAAACAAGACATAGGCTTGTGGGTGATCGTGAGGGTAAAGAGCGACACCGTGCGGAGTTTCATTGATGTTGTGCATTGCCTTTGATCGTGCAGTCTGGAGGAGCGTTACCACTGTTTGCACCTCTCGATTGAAGCTGCTCGTGCGGTAATCGCTCATCGAAAAAACGAGACCTGCGCTCAAGAGCATGATCACGATTCCCGTCGCGACAAGAATTTCGACGAGCGTAAACCCACGCCGCACTGTCTCATGAGTGCAGACTTTGCGTAAGACCATAAATCGGAGTAATAATCGATATTGCCACTGTTCCTATAAGAAGCCCCATGAAGAGCATGAGCGCGGGTTCGAGAAGCGTAGCAAAGGACTTCGTGTACTCATCAAACTCATCCTCGTAAGCATCGGCAATATACATGAGATTCGCTGCGAGATCGCCACTGCGCTCCCCCGCCGCAATCATATGCATTGCCGCCCTCGGAAATAGATCGGGACGTTTCTTAAGCTGCGCAGAAACTTGTTCACCTCGGTCTACTGCCTCGGCAATAGAGACCCACGCTTCTTTGTAAAGCGGATTTTGCGAAAGTCCCGCGAGTGTAGAGAGTGCGCTTGAGAGCGGCATGCCACCCTTGAAAAGAAGTCCGAGAGAACGCATGCTTTGCGCCATATTGTATTGTCGAATAAACGTATTGATAAGGGGGACATAGAGAAAGAGAGTGGCGACTATGCGCTTCCATTTCGGACACCGAGCACGAAGCACAAACGCAAAGCAAAAAAGTATGGCGAAGAGCGCGAGCATGGCGAGGCCGTAACTCGTAAGAAATTGACTCGTCCCCATTACGATGCGGGTCGTGAGGGGCAGCTGCATATCGAGCGAGAGGAAGATCGGCATGAGTTTGGGAAAAAGATAGATAATCAGAAAAGACATGAGTATCAGTGTCGCTGCTGCTATGAGCGTCGGATATACAAGCGCGCCGATAAGCTTGCCTCTCAGCGTACGATGTTTTTTTAATTCGCTCGCGAGGTAATCGAGATTTTGAGCAAGAGTGCCGCTCGCTTCCCCCACGGCAATTACACGAATGGCAAATTCTCCGAAGGCCTTCTGGTGTTGTGCCATACTTCTCGAGAGCGTCCTCCCATTTTGCACGTCTCGTATCACTGCATTGAGAACGGTGGATAATCCACGTGAACGATTTTGATCGCGCAGCATGAACAGACTCTCGACGATCGATACGTCTGCGGCAATCAAAACGGAAAGTTGCCTCGCAAAAAATACGCGATCACGAGCAGAGAGACGCGCACCCGAGGTGCGATGCTCCGCTGCAGGTACTCGAGCGAGACGTATGAGCAGCTCGATACCGAGTACGAGGGATTTAGAGCCCGAAAAGCGTTGTGAGGGCCATCTATTCATGAATGACGCGAAGAACTTCTTCGATGATCGTCTTGCCTGCCAAAACCTTGTTGAAACCGTCTTGCAACATGGTGGTCATGCCGTTTTGTATTGCGACGCGCTTCAATTCCGACGACGGCGCGCGCGCTAGAATCGCATCGCGCACGTCGTCGTCGACCACGAGGCACTCAGAAATGCACGCGCGCCCGCTAAAGCCGGTATCATTGCAATATTCGCATCCAGCGGCTCGGTAGATTTCACTACTTTCAGTCAGCACATCACCGTGTCGGAGCAGCGAGAGACTTTTCCATTCGTCATCGCTGATTTTACCGGGCGTCTTGCATCGCTCACACAATTTTCTCACGAGCCGCTGGCCTATGGAGAGACGCAGCGTGGAGGCGACGAGAAAATTTTCCGCCTTCATGTCGAGGAGGCGTGGAACGGTCGTCGCGGCGTCGTTGGTGTGGAGCGTGGAAAGAAGCAGATGCCCCGTGAGTGCCGTGTTGATACAAATTGATACTGTCTCAGCATCTCTGATCTCGCCTACCATGATAATGTTGGGATCCTGTCGAAGGATCGTGCGCAACCCGTTTGCAAATGAGAGGCCGACACGAGGATTGACCTGGAGCTGCTCTACGCCGTCGATCGAATATTCAATAGGGTCTTCAATAGACACAATCGCGACTTCTGGCGTATTCAACATGCGCATGAGCGTGTAGAGCGTCGTCGTTTTGCCGCTTCCGGTCGGGCCGGTCACCAAGATCATGCCCGATTGCTTCCGAATAGCCGTCGTAACGCGCTCTGCATCCGAGTTGGAGAAGCCAAGATTGGCGAGATTAAACTCCTGCGCGTAATCTGAGAGCAAACGCAGTACGACATTTTCTCCATGGTACGTAGGCGCAATTGAAACGCGAATATCGAGCGTGTCGCCTGATACAAATTCATGCTGAAAGCGGCCATCCTGCGGCATCTGATGCTCGTCGGTACGCAAGTGCGCAAGCACTTTTATACGTGAGATGATTTCGGAGCGAATATCGCTCGGCAAAATGTAGACATCGTGCAAAATACCGTCCACGCGCATACGCACGCGCACGCCGTCGCGCGTGGGATCGATATGAATGTCTGATGCCTTGCTCGCATATGCGCGGGCGATGAGATAGTCGATGATGTTGATAATGGAAACATCTTCGCCTCGCGACAGCTCCCGTTCTATCGTGTCTGTCAGCATATGTACGCAGCCTCATGAAGCCACCTAGAGACTATAGCAATTGAGCGGCATCAAAACAGACATATCCACATTTCTCTCCGGAGAGCAACTCTCGGGGGCGACTCAATCTATAATCACCCGCTCACTCACCATTCCCCTTCTATTGCTCCGCACTTTCGTCGCAAACACACGTTCGTATTGTCCGTCACTGCGCGGCGTTTCGATCGACAGCGTAAACATTTCATTCTTGGGCAAGATGGCGATGTAGCGGCCCTGCGCGTCAAGCACGCGGTGGAGAATTTCGCTGCCATCCTCACGCATGAAGCGTACGAGGCCATAGGAAAGCGCCGTGCCACTCCTGCGTAAGATGGATCCCCATAGTTGTGGTCGTCCCGCAAAAAGGTTCCCAACGACGAGCAGTGCATAGATAATAGCAACGACGACAGAGATACTGGTCGGACGCGCGATAAGCTCCCAGAGCACGAGCAGAGAGCCCGCCCAAAAGAGCACGTCGAGAACTCGGAGAATGTACGGATCGAGCGTACTGAACGACATGAGTCGCCGCTCTTGCTTTGCTGCCTGGTTCCAGTCTGCTTCTGTTGGATCAAGCGGTATATTTTTTACCACCGCCTCGCCCGGAAGAATGTCGATCGATCCTCCCGCGTAGAGATCTGTGTAGACCGCATCCTCCGACCTTCCGAGAAGACGCGCCGAGGGAAATGCGTAGTGTGTCTGCGTAGCGCGCATCGTGTACTTTCCCGGGATAACCAGAAAGCCATAGCGGCCGTCAAGATCCGTGAACGCTTCCCCTGTCCGCTTACCACTCGCATCAAAGAGTTCAACGTACGCTGGATCCAGCGGCGCCTTGGTGACACTGTCGTACACAGTGCCCCACGGCAATCGACGGCGACGGCGGCGCAGAAGCGAGAGCACGTTGATCCAGGCATGGAATAAGAGTCGCGGCAGATCACTCAGCGAGAACGGGAGACGGAAATAGCTGAGGAGATCCAAGAGCGCGCCTATAGCCATACCGAGGAGGGTGAGCGGTACGATGACCTCCGTGGGAAGCGGTGGAGGCGGAACACGGAGCGGCTCCGCGAACGGATCAAGAGATGTTGCCTCCGCCGCAAGGGCGACATTGCCACCCGCGAGAATGCGCAAAAAGACGCTGTATGAGGCATCTTCGGGCAACTCATACATAGTAACAGCGGTCAGGTCGCCGTCGGCTATTATCAGACGATCGCCTGCAAGAATTACCGGAGAGGCACCGGTCGCCGGTTTCCAATACACATCTGGATTTCCATCTGCCGTGGTGTCAATGAGGAGGCCGTCATCAACAACGGCGATGGGAACTGATGAACCGTCTGTATCCTGAAACACACCATTGATGTATTGTTCATTGTTGCCATCCTTGTCGATATCTTGCTCGATTACACCATGTACCAAGCCCGCGCCAGTATCTTCCTCTCCCTGTGGAGAGGCAGCGGATAATGCGCATCGCTCCAATTCCTCCGCAGAGACGACAAGTGTCTGTTCGTCCTGACGGGCAAATACAAAACGATAGGTAATGTCGGCTCCCGAAAGCGGATCTACGTCGATGTACCAAGGGGTCGACGCCCCGACTGTTGCGACACGCGCTTCATGACCCTCGCCAATCGTACGGTAGATGAACGCGCTTTCATGGCGGTTCCACGAAAAAGCGCGATAGCATTCAGTGGTGAGACCATGCTCGAGTGTAAATGGTTGGACTGATGCAGGTGGTGTAGCGTCTTCTGCCGGAGTGTCGTGGTCGACAGGTGAATCGGTCGATTCCTCCTCGGGTGTCGGCGCTTCTGTGGTTGATGATGTTCTGTCCTGCGCTCTCACTGCAACGGTAATGTGAAGTGTGCCGTCTGATACAGAGTCGGTGTCTCGTTGCACCATCTTTCCGTTCATCGTAGCAGTGATTACATCAATCCCGCTTTTTGCAGAAATA
>Ga0209542_10009892_pt1 | contig 17365 bp, 10 predicted proteins | sample RifCSPhighO2_01_FD_184028 | JGI IMG/M metagenome (GOLD analysis project Ga0209542, IMG submission 184028) | Soil microbial communities from Rifle, Colorado - Rifle CSP2_plank highO2_0.1 (SPAdes) (version 2) | ecosystem: Environmental > Terrestrial > Deep subsurface > Rock core/Sediment ...
ACTATATTGGAGACCCAATTAAATGTTTTGAAGAGCAGGTATGCCGAGAATCGTCATAAATAGATGAAGTTTATAATTTTACGCTTAGTGATTTGACTCAATTCAAAATTCAGTATATAATAGATAATTAATTGCTATCAATAGATTATCTTTTTTATATTAGTATTCCCCTCCTCATGAGGGGGAGAAAACGAAAATTATGCCCCCAGAGTTTATTGAGGTTCAAGGAGCTCGAGTCCATAACCTTAAAAATGTTTCAATCAAATTGCCGAAAAATAAGTTCATAGTCTTCACGGGGATTTCAGGTTCGGGGAAATCTTCTTTAGCCTTTGATACTATTTACGCGGAAGGGCAAAGGCGTTATGTTGAGAGCTTATCGAGCTACGCCAAACAATTTTTGGGGCTTATGGATAAGCCCGATGTAGACCAGATTACCGGGCTCTCGCCCGCCATTTCCATCGACCAGCGCTCCGCCGCATCCAACCCCCGCTCAACCGTGGGAACGATTACGGAAATTTATGATTACATGCGGCTCATGTTTGCGCGCGTGGGACACGTGCATTGTCCACGATGCGGACAGGAAATTTTTCAAAAAAACGAGACCCAAATAATCGCCGACATATTAAAACTCTCTCCGAAAAAAGATATTTCTCTCAATATCCTTTCCCCCATATTCATTGAAGAGGCGGATCATCTGCCAAAAACTTTGAATGAAATGGAGCGCGCGGGATATGAAAAAGCGCGCGTGAACGGAATATTTTACAACCTTCCGGAATTCGCATCATTGAAATTAAACCCGGAGCAAAAACACACCATTGAACTTCTCATTGACCAAGTTGATATCCCCGCCAATGGAAAAAGGCAGAAATGGCAGAGGCAGGAATTGGACAGGGCGGTGGATACTGCCCTTGATCTTGGCAACGGGAGGGTTGTGATTTCCGATAATGACGGATCCATTGAATTGGTATTTTCCTTATTTTATAATTGTCCCAAGTGTAATATCAGCCTTGGCACCATAGAGCCGAGAAGTTTTTCGTTTAATAGCCCCGCTGGCGCGTGCCCGAAATGTTTGGGACTCGGCACCTGCCTTGAAGTGGATCCGGATTTGGTTATCCCGAATAAGCGCCTTACCCTGGCTCAAGGAGCGATAAAACCCTGGTCAAGGAATTTTTCCAATCAGAATTGGTACTGGCAGATTTTACGCGCCGTTGCGAAAGACAAGAAATTTTCTTTGGATACTCCGGTGGCGGAATTGGCGCCAGCAGCGTTTAAGGCGGTGCTCTATGGATGCGCAGACCGGCAGTATACTCTTGATAGCGGAGAGTCGAAAATTTTTGAGGGGGTGGTGAATTTATTGGAACAGAAATATCAGGAGACGGGATCTGACTACCTCCGTCAGGAAATCGCGCAGTATATGCGGGTGTCCGTATGCCCGGAGTGCCTTGGCAAGAGGTTGAAGAAGGAATCTTTGGCAGTTACCGTCTTGGAAAAAAATATTGCGGAAGTGTCGTCTATGACCATAGGCACGGTGGACGCTTTTTTCAAATCGTTTTCCCAAAATCATAAAAATGTGCTTTCGGCAAAGGATAAAAAAGTTTCAGAGCCGGTGATTAAAGAAATTTTAGTACGTTTGAAATACCTTAATGAAGTCGGGCTTTCCTATCTCACGCTTGACCGATCCGCGACATCGCTTTCGGGCGGGGAAGCGCAGAGAATACGGCTTGGGCTGTCTTTGAACGGCGTAGTATATATTTTGGACGAGCCGTCAATTGGACTCCATCAGAAAGACAATCAGAAACTCATTGACACTCTCAAAAATCTTCGGGATATCGGGAACACGGTTATCGTGGTTGAACATGACCGCGAGACGATGATGGAAGCCGATGAGATTGTTGACATCGGCCCCGGTGCGGGAGAGCACGGAGGGAACATCGTGGCGCAGGGGACGCCTGACGAGATCCGTAAGAATAAAAATTCTCTCACCGGGCAATATCTATCCGGAAAAAAGAACATAAGCGAACCCGAGCGTTACCGGAAGGGCAATGGTAAGAGTATAGAAATTTTAGGAGCAAGTGAATTCAATCTGAAAAATATTGATGTAAAGATTCCGTTGGGAAAATTCGTATGCCTGACCGGCGTGTCCGGATCCGGGAAATCCACATTGATGATTGAAATATTGGTAAAGGCGCTCGCCCGAAAATTTTACCGGGCCAAGGAGTTGGCGGGAAAGCACAAGGAAATCCGCGGCATGGAACATATTGATAAGGTTATTTCCATCGATCAGTCGCCCATAGGCAGAACTCCGCGATCCAACCCCGCGACGTATACCGGCGTATTTACCTATATACGCGATGTATTCACGGAATTGCCGGAGGCGAAAATCCGCGGGTACTATGCTGGAAAATTCAGTTTTAACGCGAAGGGCGGAAGATGCGAGACATGCGCGGGCGAGGGCATGGTGAGAATAGAGATGCAATTTTTACCCGATGTGTACGTGGTGTGCGAAGAGTGCCACGGCAAGCGCTACCAGCAGGATGTTTTGGAAATTCATTACCATGGGAAAAATATCTCCGATATATTGGATATGTCCGTTGAGGAAGCCATGAGATTTTTCGCGCGCCATGACGTTATTTCCGATAAATTAAAAACGCTTTATGATGTCGGTTTGGGATATATAAAGCTCGGGCAAAGCGCGACTACGCTCTCGGGCGGGGAGGCGCAGAGAGTGAAACTGGCAACCGAGCTTTCGCGCCGCGCGACCGGAAAAACATTATATATCCTTGATGAGCCGACCACCGGACTTCATTTTGAAGATATAAAACGCCTCCTGGAAGTTTTAAGCCACCTGGTTGACAAGGGTAACACGGTTTTGATTGTTGAACATAATCTTGACGTTATAAAATCAAGCGATTGGGTAATTGATTTGGGCCCGGAAGGCGGGGACAAGGGCGGCGAGATTGTGGCACAAGGCTCTCCACGCGACATTGCGAAGTGTTCCAGGTCATATACCGGGCAGTATCTGAAAAAGATTTTGTAAATCTTGAGTTATGTGTTTTTGGTAAACAGCGGAGCGTTATGTGCGCAATATATTTATTTTTATTTATTTTATGGACAACTCAATAAAGCTATGTTATCGTGAATTCGTTGTAAATATTCGTACCTTAACAATTTATAAAGAAAGAAGGAAAAAGGATGGCACAACGCAAAACTGTTTATCTTTTTACTCTGCCAGACCATGGATTTTTTGCGGAGATATACTTTCCCAGAAAATCAGCTCATCAAGGCACGATCTTTCGATCACTCAGAAGGGGGTACAATGATAGTGAAGTTAGATACTATTTAAGCAGAAATATCTCAAATCTTTTAGAAGAACTCAAGGAATATCCTCAGCTTTTTGACCCGCATCAGTATGATGAAAAGATGGTTGGAAAGAAAAAGAAAATTTCATTTGCAAAAGAAGAAGCGCTTGAGCGCATAAAATTATATGCCTCGCCCTTTAAAGGATGGTCGCTCTACCAAGTTGACGGGGTTTTCTTTGACAAAAGAGGAAAAGCATATGAGGAAGCTACTCAGGTGGTTCGCATTATGTTTCGCTTTCAAAGCAGTTATTATAATGTGGCAAAGGAACAAAATTGTTTGGATATATTTAGAGCTATTATTCTGTGGGCAATAACCAAACAGGATCTCCTTGACGAACATAATCTTTGGGATAAAAGGCAATATGACGAGTTTTTAGAAAGGCACAAGCCCTGGCCAAAGAGAAAGTTCGCATTTACAAAAAAATATTTTATTCGTCTAACGAAAGAAATACAGAAATGGTTAGACGATTGTGTTCTCTTTATCTTTGGATATCTGGTTAGGCAATTCTCTGAAAATGTTTTATGTGAAAATCTCCCGGAAGAAGAAATCTGGGTGTCAAGTTTCTTTAATCTTACCGTGAACGTTGTGAAAAAGGCGGAGTTGAAATAAGGAGGAAAACATGCTCCCCAAGGAAATCTTGAACTTGCTTAAAGAGGTGTTCGAGTATTTCGGCGAGGAAGAAAAAAAAGAGGTGCGGGAAGAGCCAGAAGTGTACTTAACTTCTCTGCTTTCAAGAATCAAAGAAGATTTGCCCGACGTGTCGGCAACACTGAAGTTCACGGTAGAAGAAGCAACTTACCATCCGCATCTTGACGAAGCGCGAGAAAAGCTTGGCCAAAAAAAGAAGAAATCTCCAAAGAAAGTAGCAGTAAAGAGCCGATAGCCCTTTTCTGCAAGTTCGCCCCTTATTGAAAAAAGTAAGGGGTTTTTTATGCAAAAATTTATGCGGTTGTTTTTTTGAGAAAAAATGAGTACAATTAATAATAATACGAATATGCCAATGCGTACTAATGATACGGATATATACTAATATTCGTATTGATTAGTATTATTCGCACCATCCGTATATTCGCATTATATTTATATGAAGTACAACCATAAAAAAATTGAAAAAAAGTGGCAAAAGGCATGGGAACAGGAGGGGCAGTTTACCGCGCATGACTTTTCAAAAAAGCCGAAGTATTATTGCCTTGTGGAGTTTCCTTATCCATCGGGCGACGGGCTTCATACCGGCCATCCGAGATCATATACCGCGCTTGATATTATCTCCAGGAAACGGCGGATGGAAGGGTTTGAAGTGCTCTACCCTATGGGATTTGACGCTTTTGGGCTTCCTGCCGAGAATTACGCCATTAAAACTGGTATTCATCCAAAAATCATCGTGCGAAGGAACATAAAAAATTTTACGCGCCAGATGAAATCCATTGGATTCTCTTTTGACTGGCAGAGATCTTTCAGTACAACGGATGAAGATTATTATAAATGGACGCAGTGGATTTTTTTAAAAATGTTTGAGAACGGCCTTGCGTACAAAACAAAGTTTCCCATCAATTGGTGCCCTAATTGTAAAATCGGCCTGGCGAACGAAGAAGTGGTCGCGGGCAAGTGCGAGCGATGCGGGAGTCCGGTTGAGAAAAAAGAAAAAGAGCAATGGCTTTTGAAAATCACAAAATATGCGGAGCGGCTTATCAAAGATTTGGATAACGTAAATTACATAGAACAGGTGAAGGTGCAGCAGAAAAATTGGATTGGAAGATCGGAAGGAGCGCTTATTAAGTTTAAAGTTAAAAGTTTAAAGTTAAAAGTGAATGAAGATTGCCTGGAGGTGTTCACTACGCGGCCGGATACGCTTTTCGGCGCGACGTTTATGGTTATCGCGCCGGAGCACAAAATTATCTCAAATCTCAAATCTCAAATCTCAAATATAAATGAAGTTACGGATTATGTTGAAAAAGCCAAGAGAAAGTCGGATTTGGAAAGGACTGATATGTCAAAGGAAAAAACCGGGGTTGAAATTGAAGGCATTAAAGCCGTGAATCCCTTGAATGGCAAAGAAATTCCTATTTTTGTGGCTGATTACGTTCTTACGGGGTATGGAACCGGAGCTATTATGGCTGTTCCCGCCCATGACCAGCGCGATTTTGAATTCGCAAAAAAATATAATTTACCAATTCAATATGTTATATCACCAGAAGAGTTTTATTTTTTAAATGAAAAAAAAGAAACTGTAATTTTATATTTTCCAAATGATTTAAATAAAATTATAGAAAAATTAAAAATTGTTAATGGCGGTATTGCTTATGAAGGAGATGGAATTCTTATTAATTCAGAATTTTTAGATGGACTAAAAGTAAGAGAGGCGATTAAAAAAATGACAGCTTGGCTGGAAGAGAAAAAAATTGGTAAAAAAGGAATACAGTATAAGCTCCGCGACTGGGTTTTCTCGCGCCAGCATTATTGGGGCGAACCCATTCCGCTTGTTTTTTGTGAACACTGCAAAAATAAAAAACAAAAAGTTTTACTTATCCACGGATTTGAAGGAAGCGGTGAAGGAAATTGGTTCCCCTGGATTAAACAAGAGCTTGAAAAAAAAGGATTTGAGGTTTTCGCGCCTTCAATGAGTACGGGCGAACACCCGGTTTTGTCGGAATGGATGCGAGAGTTAAAACCGTACATTGAAAAGGTGGGGGAGGATGATATTGTCATCGGCCATAGCTTGGGCAGTAAAGCCGCCATTCATCTCATTGAAAAAACAAAGAAAAAAATAGGATCGTTGTATCTTATAGCGTCCGCCATCGGCGAAGTTGAAGGCAGGGATTGGGAAAGGCTCCGAAAAGAATGGCAAGGGTCGGATGTCGATGCCTTGCGAAAATTTTGGGAGGAGCCGATGAGCCTTGATATAGTGGACCAATATGTTGGGAAAAAAATTGTTATCCTGTCCGACGACGATCCTTATATAAAAAGAAAAACCCACGATATTGTGCCGTGGCATTGGGATTTTCGGCTCTGGTCGGGGCTTGGCCATCTGACGCAAAGCCAGATTCCGGAACTGTTGGAAGCAATTTTAGAAAGCAAGCATACGGGATGGGTGGGCCTGCCCGAGGATAAACTCCCGCTGACGCTTCCCAACGTGAAAAAATACGAGCCCACGGATACGGGCGAATCGCCTCTGGCAAAAATGGAGAAATGGGTGAATACAAAATGTCCTCGATGCGGCGGCCGCGCGAAACGCGAAACCGACGTGATGCCGAATTGGGCCGGATCGGACTGGTATTTTCTCCGATACTGCGATCCGAAGAATAATTCGCTTTTGGCCGATCCGGATATATTGAAATATTGGATGCCTGTTGACTGGTATAATGGCGGTCTTGAGCACACGACCTTGCATCTTTTATATTCTCGGTTTGTTTATAAATTTCTTTGGGACATCGGAGCGGTGCCCAAAGAGATAGGGTCCGAGCCGTACAAAAAGCGCACTTCGCACGGCATGATTTTGGGCGAGGGAGGAGAAAAGATGTCGAAGTCGCGAGGCAACGTGGTAAACCCTGACGATATTATCAAGGAATTTGGGGCGGATGTTTTGCGCATGTACGAGATGTTTATAGGGCCATTTAACCAGGCGGTATCTTGGGATACCAAAAGTATACTAGGCATAAAGAGGTTTTTGGATAGAGTGTGGGGATATGCTTCGCAAATTTCCAATTCTCAATTCCCAATTTCCAAATCGTCGGATAAAAATTTATTGAGGTTGCTTCATCACACTATAAAAAAAGTGGGTGAAGATATTGAGAGTATGGGATTCAACACCGCGGTATCGGCGCTCATGATTTTTTTCAATGAATTACAAAATTCCTATGAAGAAAAGTCATTTGAAATCTTTTTAATTCTGTTATCGCCTTTCGCGCCGCATATCACGGAGGAGATATGGCGCGAGATTTTAGGGAAAAAGAAAAGCATCTTCAACGAACCATGGCCGAAATACGATTCAAAACTTCTCGTTTCCGAAGAGGTGCAAATAGTCATTCAGATTAACGGCAGGGTGCGAGATAAGATTATTATGTCCGCCGGTCTTGATGAAAAGACAGCGGTGGAAAAAGCGCTTCAGTCGGAAAAAGTGTCAAAATTCGCGTTGAAAGAGAATATCATCAAAACAATATATGTTAAAAATAAATTACTTAATATTGTGGTGAAATAACATGGATACGTACCAAAAAATTGAAACGAAAACGGTTTCTTCCGCAGTGGTGCAGGCATATTACATAGCTCTCGCGGTTTTGGCCGTACCTTTTATGCTTGGTCCAACCGTTTCGTTGATGGCCGTTGGCACAGGACAATATATACAGCATTCGCGCGTTCGCATGGCAGCGCTCCCGGGTTGTCCGCCGGAGTCATATGCTTGCGGGAGCTATTCGGAGCCCGCGACCACAGTTGGGGAAATGAATACTACAACACAAGATCTTGCCGGCGGAATTGATTCAGGCGCCGGAGACGACGCTACGCCTGCGCCGTACCAGGGTTTGCCGGGCGATCAGGGTGTTGGAAGCCCCGCTGGCGATGGAAGCCAAGACATAGGCCAAACGGACGGGAGCTTTCAGGGGAATACGGGCGAGACGGGCGGAATTTCAGGAAATGGGAGTGGCGCGCCGGCGGGAAAATCTCTTTTTGAAATTGTGCAAGAAGGGCTTGCTTTTGGAGAAGTTGAGGGATTTTCTTCGGCCATCGTTACAAACAGCCAATGCGAATTTATAAAAAAGGGCATGAAAATTAATAGTGACGCGGATGGCGACGGCTTGGCTCAAATCCCTGCCAGTGAAAACTATCCGAGCATTATGCAGGAAGACTATTACAAAACCGATTCGAATGATCCGGATACGGATTACGACAGCTACTATGACGGAGAAGAGGTGTGCAACGGCGCCGACCCGCTACACCCACCTGATATAAAAAACATAGATTGGAATTTGGTAAATCGTCTCAGGGGAAAAATAGTGATTCAGACTGAACGTCGCGGAGAAGCATGGTATGTTTATCCTCCTGATCGTTTGCGATATTACTTGCGAAATGGAGCCGTAGCGTATAAGATCATGAGATTTTTGAGTTTGGGGATTACCGATAGCGACCTCGTAAAAATACCCGTTGGGATAGAACCGCGGTTTAAAGACATTGATACTGACGGCGATGGCCTTTCTGATAAAATGGAAGAAGGCCTGAAGACTGATGTAAAAAACTCGGATACCGACGGCGACGGGATCAATGATGGGGATGAAGTATTATTGCACAGCTCAAATCCGCTCGGGTCGGGAGCGCTTGTATATGATAAAAAAATCATTGAGCGCTCGCGAGGGAAAATATTATTGCAGGTGGAATCAAGAGGGGAAGCATGGTACGTAAGCCCTGCTGACGGCAAGCGGTATTATATGAAAGACGGGAATGCGGCATATCAAATAATGAGATTTTTAAGCCTTGGAATTTTGAATAAAGATATTGATACAATGCCGATAGGGACGCTTATGGGAAAAATTAAATAATTTTCAATTTACAATTTTCAATCAATTATCAATTTTCAATGATTCAAATAGTTTGAAAATTGTTTCATTGAAACATTTATTGGAAACCTGCCTCGCCGGTAGGCAGGTTGAGAATTGAAAATTGGAATTTCATTGTTTATGGATGTAATATTGATAAGCGATAAATACCAATGGAATGAATTTATACAACGCCATGCGATAAACGATGGCGGTTTTTTGCAATCATGGGAATGGGGAGAGTTCCAAAAAGAATATGGGAGAAATGTGATGAGAGCGGCAGTTATGGATAAGAATGAAATCGCGTATGGCTGGCAGATGATTGAGATGACGCTGCCTTTGGGAATGAAATATTGGTATGTACCGAGGCCAGTAAAATTTCCAATTTCCAATTTCCAATTTCCAATTTTTTTTGAAAAAGTTATTGAATTTGCGAAAAAAGAAAAAGCGATTTTTATCAGAGTTGATGGGGGAGGGGATGATTTAGGAAAATTTGGTTTTAAAAGTGTTGATATTTCCATACAGCCTAAAGAAGAATTTATTATAGACATCACGAAGCCGGCAGAACAATTATTGGCTGATATGAAGCCAAAAACAAGATATAATATTCGCGTAGCGGAAAAACATGGGGTCATTATTAAAGCCCCCTCACCCCCAACCCCTCTCCCTATTGGGGAGAGGGTGGCCGTAGGCCAGGTGAGGGGGATAGATGAATTTTATAATTTAATTCAAAAAACCAGCGAGCGGCAGGGAATACGCTCTCATCCCCGAGAATACTATAAGAAAATGTTTGAAGTGTTATGCAAAGACGGTATGGCAAAGCTTTATGCGGTGGAATATAATGGAAAGATTGTCGCGGCGAATCTTATGACGTATTTTGGAAAAATGGCGACGTATCTTCACGGCGGGAGCGATGATGAGTATAAATTTGTTATGGCGCCGTATCTTTTGCAGTGGCGCTCAATTCTCGACGCGAAAAAAGAAGGATGCCAATATTATAATTTTGGCGGCGTTTCTTTAGAAAAAAAATCATGGGAAGGAATAACGCGGTTTAAGACGGGATTCAGCCCGACTACGGAATTTACGGAGTATGGAGAAGTGTGGGATTTTCCCGTAAAAGGATTTTTATATAGTATCTATAAGTTACTTAAAAATTTTTAATACCCAATATCCAATTTCCAATGAAATGCTTAAATTTTAAAATTGAGTCATTGAAAATTTTTTAGAAATTAGAAATTGGAAATTAGAAATTACGCCGCCTATGGATATAATAAAAGTTTCAAAAGCAGGATTAACGCTTAAGATGAGAAATGAAGTGGGGGAATTGTTGCGCTTGGGCGGTGTCATCGTCTACCCCACCGACACCGCGTACGCTTTGGGTGGAATCTTTGACAGCAAAATTGTTGTTAAAAAAATTCTGGCGATAAAAAAGAGGAAAGATAATAAGTTCACTTTGATTGCCTCAAGCGAATATCAGGTGGAAAAGTTTTTTTCATTAAACGCGATCGCGAAAAAGCTGGCAAAAAAATATTGGCCGGGACGGCTTTCATTAGTTGTATCAAAAAAATACGCTGTCCGCGTACCGGATAATACTATCGCGAGAAAATTGGCGAGGCTTGCCGGCAAACCGCTTATTGCCACGTCAGCGAACATGCATGGCGGAGAAACGCCGTATAGTATTAAAGAAATTGTTGAATCCTTTTCCCCCTCACCCGCCCGCCCAAGGCGGACACCCTCTCCCGCAGGGGGAGAGGGTAATTTACCTTTATCCTCCCTCTCCCTGGACGGGAGAGGGGTGGGGGTGAGGGTGGCAACGCCCGATATTATCCTTGACGCGGGAACTTTAAAAAAAAGAAAAACCTCGACGATAGTCGAGGTTTCGGGGAATAAAATAAAAGTTATTCGCGAGGGCGCTATAAAGATATAATTATCTGCTGACACCAATTTGCGAAGGCGCAGACTGTGATGTGCCATATCCAAAAATAAGGCCTTGTGGGCGAGGTTTGCCGCCGCGATATATAAATGCTTTGTTGGGGCAGACAAAACTCCATATTCCGCCGAATGGCCTAAATGCGATCTCCGTGGCAACACTGCATCCGCCACCCATTATCCCAGTACATAACGGACACGATGATGCGCAGGTAATGGGGGAAATTGCTGGCGTATCAAGAATGCATTCCTTTACCGTTGTTATTTCTCCGCCAAAGCTTCCGACCCCCGCCGCCGATACTTGGCGAGTTTCCATGATAGTAAGAAAAACAAATAAATAGAGCGTTGCCGGAATTATGGATAATAGAAAAATGGCAAATAGCGAATAGCCAAAATGTATTTTTTTAAACATAATATTTTTTTTACGTTTTTTAGGCATATAGTCTATAGGAGCATTATAACATATTTATATAAATTAAAAAATTAGATCATTCGTAGTCCCGGACGCCTTAAAATTTTACATAGTTTGATAATTTTTAATTGACCTAATTAACCTAATTTCTAATAAAATCCCAATGACCAATGACAAAATGACTAATATGTTTTTTAGAAACCTGCCTGCCGGTAGGCGGGTTAGACATTAGTTGCTTTAGCAACTACCCCGAAAGCTTTCGGGGTGAAAGCAAAGCTTTCATTGGGAATTGTTTAGGTTAATTAGGAATTAGAATAATTAGAAATTTTTAAAGTTTATTTATGAATACTCTTAAGTCCACAATACAGAAATTTTGCAAACTCTACGGCATTTATCCTTCCAAATCCAAAGGGCAAAATTTTTTAGTCAATGAGAGCGTGTATCGGGAAATCATCCGCCATGCGAATTTGACTAAAGACGATACGGTCCTGGAAGTCGGACCCGGGCTTGGTACGCTCACGGAGTTATTGGCGCAGAACGCGAAGCGCGTTGTTGCCGTTGAACTGGACAAAAAGTTAATTGAAATTTTACGCGCACAGCTCGTGTCATATAAAAATATTGAAATAATACAAGGGGATGTTTTGCAACTTGCAACTTACAACCCACAACTTACAACTGATTATAAAATCGTGGCGAACCTGCCGTACAATATCACCTCGCATTTTATAAGAAAATTTTTAACCGAGGAGAATAAGCCTTCGCTTATGGTACTCATGCTGCAGAAAGAAGTTGCCGAAAGGATTTGCGCGAAGCCCAAAGATATGAGTATGCTTTCGTTTTCAGTGCAATGGTACGCTCATCCTCAAGTAATGTCCTTTGTTTCAAGAAAAGATTTTTGGCCGGAACCCAAGGTGGATTCGGCGATAATAAAAATTACGCCCTATCAAAAAGAAAAAATTGACGAATCGCTTAGGATTGCCCAAGTGGACGAGAAGATGCTGTTTCGGGTAGTGAAGTGGGGCTTTGCATCAAAACGCAAACAACTCCACAACAATATATCCAATGGATTATATAGCATGATAAAAAGAAAGGTGGATATCAAGGAGATACAGGATATTCTTGAACAATGTAAAATCCATCCACAAGTCCGGGCTCAAGAATTATCAATGCAGGATTGGCTAAATTTAGCTTCCAAATTGCATATGAATTATAAGGCGTAACTCTTCCTAAAAGTGGGTAAAATTTGTTATAATATATTTAAGTTTCTATGTGCGTTTTCCATAGTAATATGATATAATAAACCTACTATGCAAGACGCAAATATCCATAGCAACGCGCGCGTCATTCTTGAGAGCATCTACGAAAAAAAAGACGAAAAAGTAGGCAGGAAAAAGAATAAGAACCACGACGCGCATATTTTATTTTTTCTTATAATTTTTGGGATATCCGGCCTTGCGTTTGGTTTTTGGCGAATGGGAGGCATCATCAAAAGGCCGCTTCAAATGCTTCAGGCTCCCCGCGCAGACGCTTTATATGCCGCCGTCGGTACAAACGGCGTTATTAACGCAAGCGCCGCGGAATTGTCTGTTAAGGATACCGATGGGGACGGCCTGAATGATTATGATGAATTGTATATTTATAAAACTAGTCCGTATCTGGAAGATTCCGACTCCGATGGAGTGAGTGATTCCGCCGAAATACAAAAAGGAACAAACCCGAATTGCTTAGGCGCGAACTGTGATGCTAGCGCGCAACCATCGCCGGCATTGTCCCAGGAGAATAATACTCAAATAGAGACGCCTCAAGGAGAGATTACCCCCGCATATTTGCGGTCTTTGCTTGGGCAAAGCGGTGTGCCCTCGGAGTATATCCAAAAATTATCCGATCAAGAAATTCTTGATTTGTATTATTCTACAATAAAGGAAAATTCACCAAGCGTGCCGAGCGCGAGCAATACAAACACGAATACCGGCCAGGCGGCTGCTCAAGCGCAAGATATCCAAAAAATGTCGCCGCAGGAATTGCGGGATTTCTTGAAAAAGAGCGGAATGTCAGATGAAATGCTCGGCAAATTCAGCGACGAAGAGATTCTGCAGGCAGTACAGGACACGATAAAAGAGCAGAAATAATATATATAATTCCCAATTCCCAATATCTAATTTCCAAAATATAGATAAGTTTTGGACATTTGAAAATTTCATTGGAAATTGGAAATTGAGGAATTAGAAATTTTCTACCTTATCAGTGGCTATGTTCCACTTATACAATAAAAATAAAAAAGCAAATATTCGCATTCTTGTTGTAATAGCCATTGCCATGACTTTTGGCAGTGTTTTTTTTGAGCCTTTTTCCGCTTTTGCCACAAAAGTTCCTCCTACCGATGCGGGGCAATCCGTCACCGTGAATAATCCAACACAGACCCAAATAGAAGTTACGAAAGAGCTGGAGCTGGATTGGAAGGAAAAGTTATTGGCGGCGGCCGGAGCGGCATTCAAAAATGCTTTGGGATATTTTTTAAATACTATTGCCATAGATACCGCGACATATCTCGCTTCCGGAGACGAGGGTCAGAAGCCGTTATTTTACACGGAAGGGTGGGGGACGTATTTGCAAAGGGAAGCGGATAACGCCGCCGGCCATTTCATAGAAGGCGTTGCCAGCGGAATGGGATGGGGAGATCTATGCGTTCCTCCAAATTTTGGATTTCGTTTGAATTTGAGCTTGGGATTAAAACAGATAGCAAAACCATTGCCGCCCCGCTGTACTTTAAGTACGGCTTTGCGCGAATGGCAAACCGCGGCTGTCGGAGGCTTCGGCATAGCTGATTCCCTAAGGGATCCGGCGAAATTTTTAGGTGTTATGAATGTGAGTTTTTCTCCGTATGAGAGCGATCTGATGGTTGGTTTATCGGCCTACTCGAATTTTTATATGAAATCCCAGAATGATATAATAAGCAGTTTGCTTGCGAGGCAGGAGGGGGGCGGAATAAAATCTTTAACGGATAAAGTAACGGGCGAGATTATAACACCTTCCGCCATTATTCGGGATATCGCTACAAGCGCTGATGACAATAACACGAAAAAAGAAGAGACGTACATAGAATCCATTTGGGGTGTTGGCTTAAATGCCATAGGAACATTCGCCGATACGCTGGCGTCAAAATTTTTAGAGAGAATGCTAAAAAAGGGTCTCGCGGTTATGTCCGGGCAAAATGGCGAAGAGCGGTATGACTGGTCGAGGATTGAAGCTCTGACTTCTCCGACCGCAAGCCCGCAGAGAAACGGCGCTGTCGAAGCGAAGCAGGAGTTTGCAAGCTTTTTTGCGCCTTCATTTACCATAGGCGATCCTTCGGTGAATAAAGTTGAAGTGACCACGCTATTGCTCGATGACGGAGTTATTAACGCGAAATTTAAAACGGCCATAGACAGAAAATTAACAGTAGAGGACGCCATGGACCAGGGGCTTCTCCACGCGGACGGGCCTGGTTCGACATTCGGTTTCAGCTCCGCCGAGCGCCAGCCCGACGCCAACGAGGGAGTTTCTTATGATTCGACTTTCATCCTGCGCAAATACCGAATAGTGCCGGTCGGATGGGAAATCGCGGCTTCATATATTCGCGCGAATTTTCAGCAGAGGATTTACAGCTTTGGCGATATAGTCCGCGGTTATGATGATTTGAGTTCTCCGTTTTACCATTTGGTGGACAAAAATTGGGTATTAAAATCTCCGGAGACTTTTTGCCGCATCGAGGGCGCTGGAGAAAAATTGAGCATGAACGATTGGCGAACCGAAAAGATTTTTGACGAGAAAAAAGGAGAATATGAATTCAATAGGCACATAGTTTCGAGAGAGCCATATTGCGCCGATTCCAAATCATGCATATATCAGGACGATAAAGGGAATTGTATTTATTACGGCTACTGCACCGAAGAAAAATCTCTGTGGAGGTTTGGAAGCAAGGCGTGCCCGGCGTATTACAATTCTTGCCAAAAATTTGTTGACTCGCAGGATAGGGCCGCGACCTACCTTGCGAGCACGCTCCAATCCGAAGACTGTTCCGCGTCCAATGTCGGATGCAAGTGGTATTGCACGGAACAAAATTCATTGGATAATGCGTGGACATGTCTGGGGTCCGGCGAGAGGACCATAAAGCCATGCGACGATCCTACGGGATGCCAGGTAGTGGATCCGGCAACCGGGGAGACGTGTACCATTGAGTTGGGCCATGTCAGCTGCACGGTTCCAGGGTGCACGGCGGAGGCGAACGTTGTGAAAAATTCTGGCTTTGAAACGCCCGGAAGCGGCGTGAATCTCGCGAGTTCATGGGTCCGCGTGACGCCAAATACTTTCACCTCGATTAAGCGCGTGAGTGGGATTGGCCAGAAAGTGAACAGCGGGACATATTCTTTGAGCATGGCCTATTATGGAGGCCTTATTAATGAATTAAAAGCAAAGAGTGAGGATATAACCGTGAGTTCTGCGGCGCCAACCTCTTATGTATTATCGGGAAAAATATATAACAGCCTGACCTACGGGAACGCGAAATTGGTCATATTGGATCCCGCCACTGACAACCCAAAAGCGGAACCTGATGGTTGCGTAACAAATACTGAAATGGCAAAGGGGCAATGGGTGGATGTGAGTTGTGCTTTTAGCGCGCAGGCGGCGCCAACGACATTTACCGTCGGAGTTATTATTGAGAACGGGGCAATTCCGCCGGTTGGAACAGCTTGGTTTGACGATATCAGCGTGCATCCGGTGTGCCCGCAACAGGATGTAACCATTTATATGAATGCCGTGAGGGATAGCAATGAATCAAAGATTTATTTTGACAAAGACGTGAAAGAATGCGAAGGACAAAATGCCGGATGCAATCAGTTCATGCGGACAAAAGAGGGTTTAGGCACGAATCTTCTCACCAACGCAAGCTTTGAGGAGTGGGAGGATGGGAATCCTCTGCCGCCTCCTTTGGGATGGTCAACGACCCTGGCGTCATTTGAGAAACGCACGGATAGCCCTTCACAGGGAACCAACACTTTGCGCTTTGTCAGCAATACGGTTAAGCACGATATAGTGCAGGGCATTGACCCTGCGGGCGTGTACATATTTACCTTGTACGCAAAAAACAGCGATGCTGCGATAGACAGCCTGATATCAGCCTCTATGGAGTATAAATTTATGGCGGGAGGGGTGGAAAATCCTCGAACCACGAATTTCACATTTGCCGGCGTCAACTCTATTACTCTAAGAAATGGAACTTGGGCGAGATATACATCCGATCCATTTGATATTTCATTGAATCCGGGTTTCAATTACCAAGTTTCAATTACCGCAAACGCGGTGTCAAGCGATATTGACGGCATTATGCTCGAGAGGGTAGACAGAGGAGTCAAGGCAGTTTCGCCGTACGCGGATTACGCCAGGAATAACGTCATCTATTTAAAAAAATCTCCGGATTATCTGGGGTGCACGGGAAATCCTGAAACCGATCATACAAGTTGTTCAAAGTACGCTTCCATGTGCAGGAAGGAAGAGGTTGGATGCGATTCATACGATCCGTCGAACGGAGATCCGTCCGTTCCAGGTATCGTTACGCCATATGATAGTTGCCCCAAAGAGTGCGTTGGCTATCAGGCGTACAAACAAAGCGCAACGTATTTTGAAGGCGAGAAAGTTGATAATTATTTTATCGCGGACAGCGCGCGCCAATGTTCCGTTGAATCGAACGGGTGCGAAGAATTTACTAATCTAGACAAGGCGTCAAGGGGAGGGGAGGCGCGTGAATATTATACGTACATCAGGCAATGCCAAAAACCAAACGCTTCATGCAAATCGTTCTATACCTGGGTCGGGTCTGACGTCGCCGGGTATCAATTGAAAGTATATTCACTGGTGGATGCCGACAGCAACGATATGCCGGATCAGATCATATCGCCAAGAACGGATTTGGGAAATTGTACGACCGCTCAAGATGCCATTGATAATCCGAATTGCCGCGAGTTTTATTCCGCAGGCGCAGGCGGGATCAGCGCGCCGGAATACGCCATAATACAAAATACCATTTCCTGTACGGATGAATGTTTCCCGTACCGGCTTTCCAATTCCACGCAAAATGACTGTGAAAATAGCGGCGGGTATT
>Ga0209542_10009894_pt1 | contig 17363 bp, 17 predicted proteins | sample RifCSPhighO2_01_FD_184028 | JGI IMG/M metagenome (GOLD analysis project Ga0209542, IMG submission 184028) | Soil microbial communities from Rifle, Colorado - Rifle CSP2_plank highO2_0.1 (SPAdes) (version 2) | ecosystem: Environmental > Terrestrial > Deep subsurface > Rock core/Sediment ...
TAGCGTCGTAAACACTAAAATTAAAATCATAAGTTCCTGTGTTAAATGTTGTTCCAGTAAAGTATTGTCCCTGCCAGACTAATACATCGCTTGCTAAAACAATTGGGATAAAAAAAGACAGTAATAAAACAGTTATTAAACCAAACTTGCCTCTCGAAAACATTATTCTGCAGTATGTATCTAAAGTATATAAACCAGTTGTATATCTGTATGTGCATAGCTCGTTCGGGGCGCTCGTCTCGATGTTTATGGAGTCTCTACGAGCGCAAACACTTTGACTGCCGATGGTACAAAGCCCTCACTGGTGATATTCACGCTATGCACATACGTATATCTAAAAATTGTTCTAAAATAATGTAAATATCTCTTCATTAAAATATATCCTACAAAAGAATCACATCCGCTTCAATCTACTCTCTATTTCCCGCAGCTGCGATTCCAATTCATCTAAATCGTCATTACTTTCTTCTCGTTGCGGCTCTGGCTTGGGCATCATCTTTGGCTGAGCTTTAGGCATCGGCATAGCTTCCATTTCTTCCTTCTCAACTACTTCTACTCTGGCTGTAGGTTTCTTCACCATACCAGCCAACTTACCTTTTGGAAGAAGCCTTCGTAATTTGGAATCGACCAAATTATTCAAAACTTTAACATCATTCCTAAGCTGGGCAAAAACTGCAATCTTTTCTTCTTGAATTTTCTTGAAAGCTTCGTATCCCTGCATAAAGATGATTATTTCCCGCAGTGCTTCCAGCAGGTCCTTACGAACATTCTTAGGATCATTAATCTGAACCATCAAATTCAGCTTGTCTTTTGATTCTAAAGGTACGGGAGCAGGCCTACTTCTACTGGTGCTTTTTCGCAGTACTTTAGTGGGGCTTGCTTTTTTCTTTTTCATGTCCTCAGAATTCCTCTGGTTCGTTCAATGATTGATCGATGAAATCGATTTTCTTTTCCACTTCGGCAAGAGCGTTGTGCCACATCTCCAATTGGTGATCTTCTTCATTTTTCAGATCATTAACCTTCATCACTGTCGCTTTGGCATCTTCCAGCTTCTTGCGGATCATCTTTACCAATTCTAAAACTTGTTCATATTCTTCTATTTTAATAAAAACCGGCATTTTCTCTGTCATATTCAATCACCTTGCGATTTAAAGAGTATTTTATCAGCTTGCAGCAAACTATCATGGAGAGATTTCATCCCTCGGCGCAGCTTGTTGAAATTATTTTCTTCATTGTATTCGGATTCATCGATATTCTTACCTAGGTGCTGCAGATCCATGAAACCGCGGCGTAATTCGTCTAATTCACCGAGTATGCGTTGATACACTTCAACTTTGACATACAATTCGTGTTTAGGCATGACTCCCGAAGAAACTGAAGCAGAAGAGCTGTATTTTGATGGAGAAGAGAAGTTAGGCATCGGCGTTTCAGGAAGGTCTTCATCCATAGGCATAGTTTCCTCATCAGGAAAAGCCATAGGTTTTGAAAACCCAACCGCTTCTTTTACCTTATCTGGTTCAATGATTCGGTCAGAAGAATCCATAGTCGGGAATTGTAATGCTTTTTCATCCATAGGCCTACCTTGTGGAAAGGGAACCCGAGGTACTACTTTCTTGCGTCCAAATAACCAACCCATACTACTCCTAAGTAGAAGAACGTTTAAAAAGTTTGTTTAGTATTGGCCAATAGTAACTCTATCATATCTTTTAAAGCCTAAGAATCTATATAAGAGGCGGCAAAAGGGCATTTTTATGAAGAAATGGGCAGTTATGGGGATTGTTCTTTTTTCCCTATCTGCTGCTCTTGTTTTCGCAGAAGATTCAGAAAATAAAACCCAAAACATACTTTTATCTACTAATTTAGAAAAGAACCATTATCTTAATATTAACTTTGATCATCTTTTTGCGGTAGATAAGCAGATAGATTGTTCTGAAAAAGACAAAGTGACAGTTTTATACAGCATTTCCAAAAATAACGTTTTGATCAAGGAAGAATTATTTACTAGAGACTTAAACAGCTGCACTAAAGTTAGTGCTTCTACCGGTGACTTCACTCCAGCAGAGACAGGAAATTACACTCTTTGCGGGATTATTGTAAATTCTACTGTTGGAGAAAATAATTCTTTCTACAATCTGGTTTGCAACTCTTTTGAGGTTTTGGATACTCTCGCTATCTCTTGCGACATAACTTTACAACTCAAAACTAACGAGACCATCTTTTATGAAAACGGCCAATCCATCGATTTTAAACCGGAACTCAACAACCGCACCTTTCCCTTTGTGGTAGAATATTGGATCGAAGACCTCTTCGGAGAAATCGTCAAACCAAAAATAAATACCACTAACACCAATCAGAAATCATGGAAAACCAACATTAAGGAGCAGGATCGAGTTTTGTTTCTCAAAGCGATAGTGTACCCGGCTTGCCATGACCACGATTATTCCAATAATGCGGCAGCAGAGATGTTTATTGTCACTAAAAATGAAACAAAGTCATCAGCCTCCGAAGAAGTTATCACTAAAGATTCTTCTATCGAAATCATCAAAATCACGCCGGAAAAAGCATCTTTCGGTGAATCATTAAATGCAGAAATTGAAATCTACAAAGGTGATACGGGCAAATATTCTGTTTCGTTATGGGCTGAGAAAAATGGAAAAGTTATCAGCGAAAAGACAAAAATTCACCTGAAAGAAAAAGATACAAGGTACAAATTGACCATGCCTATTTTTGTTGAACCAAATTGTGATGGGGAAATCAAGGATGGAGATGCGCAGCTGCTAGTTGAAGGATTAGGGATACTGGGAGAGAAGAGATTTGTTCTGGAAGGGATTAACGAGAAACTTTGCCCTGAAGAAAATGAAAATACGGGGTTGGAAAAGAGCAAGAACTCTTTCCAAATAATTGGCCTTCCTGCTGACATAAACCCTGGCGAAGTTTTAAGGATCAATTTCGAAGTAAAGAATGATGAAGATGAAAAATTTGAATCATGGGGCTATTTATATCGCGGCAGTAAATGTTATTCCTGCGCTGAAGGGGAACGAGATGAAAACAGGATATTTTTTTCAGTAGATAAAGATGAGGTTAAATCGGTGAAAATAATAGTAAAAGCAGACCAAGGTTTGGCTCCAGGAGAATATAATCTGATGGTCAAATACAAAAAAGAGGGCCAGAAGACCGAGCATTCAATCTCTCAAAAAATAATAGTCGGGGAATCAGCGGAAAAAGCTAAGGCAGCCGATCAGGCTTTGCTATTGTTATCTCGGCCTGGAGATGCCGAACTTCCATTGATCTCGGAAAAAAGCAAGAAAAAAGAAATCTCCAATTATAACGGGATAGTTGTATACGAATCAGTTTCCGAAAAGTCAAAAAAGCTTGTTTCCTGGGTGCTTTTAATTGCCTTTGGTATGTTGAGTTTGGTCTTGATTTTGAAAAGAGGAAACGCTTAGAAACACTTAAAAACCAGCAAACTTTCCACACTTTATGGGAAAAAAGATTCTTTTCAGAGCAGTAGTAGAAGTATTAGGAAAACCAAAAGAACATGTAGACTCCACCCTAAAAGGATATCTTCAAAAACTGAAAGAAAACAGCCGTTACGAAGTGCTTAAAGAAGACCTGGCTGAACTCAAGCAGCATGAGCAAAGCGAATTATGGATGGCCTTTGCGGAGTTGGAAATAAAGACTTCCGGTGTAGCTGAGATAATTGATTTCTGTTTTGATTACATGCCTTCTTTAATCGAGATCATAGAACCTGAAGAATTGCAATTAGACAGCTTAGTGGTCTCTTCTTTCCTTAACGATATGCAGGCAAAATTGCATGGTGTGGACATGCTGGCCAAGCAGATGAAAATAGAAAATCAGCTTACCAACAACAGTTTAGCAAAGCTTCTTAACAATTATATTGTGGTTTTATTACGCAACAATAATTTGACCTCCAAACAATTGAGCACCTTTACCGGTATGAATATTGATATATTAGAAGATTATCTTGACAAGATGATTGATGAAGGGAAGATAGATTTGAAAGAAGGCATTTATTTCTTTAAAGAGGTAGAGGTAGAAAATGGAAGAGAATCTGAAGAGAATTGAAGCAGTTTTATTTGCGGTAGGAAAAGAAATAACTTCTGAACGCATTGCCAGCCTTTGTTCCATGGAAGTACAGCAGGTAGAGGAAGCAATATCAGTTCTCAGCAGCCAATATTCTCAAATGAATAATTCTTTACAGATTGTCAAAAAAGAAAATGGCTGGAAATTAACCGTCCGCGACCATTATGTTCCTTTAGTAAGCAGCCTGGTCTCTAATACGGAGTTGGAACGTCCTCTCATGGAAACTCTGGCAGTCATTGCCTGGCGTTATCCGGTCGTACAGTCAGAAGTGGTAAAACTGCGTAATGCCAAAGCCTATGATCACATGAAACATCTGGAAGAGATGGGTTTTGTCGCGAAAGAAAAATTTGGCCGTACTTTCAAAGTCAAATTGACCAAGAAATTCTTTGAATACTTTGATTTACCTAGCGAAGAGGCCAAGCAAGCCTTCCTCAAACATGTCTCTTCTGAAACGCTTAAAGAAGCGGAAGATGTGGACAAGGAAGCAGATGAAGTGGAACGCTTGACTGAACTACAGGGCAAAGAGTTGGAAGGGAAGGATGAGATAAGTAAAGCGATGGGCGAAGTGAAGAAGTAGTAATTTCTGAGGTATTTCTCTTTGTATTTTGTTTCTGTAGGATTTTGTAACTATAGGAAATAACTTTAATTTTCGTAGTTTCACGAAAATCTTTACTACAGTTATTTCCTAATAAGAAAATCACTTTAGCCTAGCTAATCTTACGATTATTAAAGTGATTTTCTATAATTTGAATAAGAAGAAAGAGAAAGGATTTTTTACTATTTTTTGGGGGTTGCACACCTTTTTAAACTAATCTTATTTCTTCTTTATTGAGGTAATAAAATTCATGGATGAAAGTAGTCTTCTTCAACTCTTTGTTAAAATTGATGTCTGTACCGATCTTATGCTTAAAATGCTTGATACAAATTCAGCTAATAACAAAAAGCTTGAGAAATTGTTATTGCAGCAAAAATATCTTGTCGAAGCTGCATATCAATACATTCCTCAGATTAAGAAACGTATTGGATGATTAGGCTAAATTTTTTTTATATAATTTTCACTCAAAAAATATTTACCCAATTTTGATTTTTCTCCGGAGATTACTCCCCGTTTTCCAAAACACCCCCCCTCAGTACAATAAATCTTTAATACTTCTTATTTCTCCAATTCTAAAATGGCCAATTCCACTAAAAAATATCCTATCAAACATCCCGTAAATTGGTATTATGGAAATTACTGCGTAAGAAAATGCTTTGACAAAGAAGAGAGATTATCTCAGCACGGCGAATGGCTGCAAGATTTTGCATCAAAACACAGAAATCTGACCATGACACATAAAGAATTCTTAACTTTATTTCACGACCACATGGCCTTATGTACACTGAACGACAGTTTTAAACGACGAAGCATTGGCTGGAAATTGTTTGAAAAATTACAAGATACGCCAAATTATGATAGTGATAAAATGGTTGTAGAGGGCGGCAGAATAAAGACAACTGAAGGAGAATTAGAACCAGCGCGAAGATGCTTGGCTTGTAAACATTTAGGAATACACTAAACATGAAAATTGATAAAATTCTTGTCAATGAAAAAGAATATCAAGTTTACATTCATCTTGAACAGAGGGAGGGAAGCAGGGTCTCAATAGGAAAAACGGGCGTCCAGATCAGGCTCCCCTTAGAAATGTCTCGCGAAGAACAGTTTAAAGAAACCTTGCGGTTGAAACGCTGGGCAATTGAAAAAATAAAAGAAGAAAAACCAGAATTTAAGCAGAAAGGCTCAAGAACATATACTAATGGAGAAAAACTATATGTTGGAAATGAAGAATATCTTCTTCGTCTTACTTTCAGTGAAAAGCAGAGCAGTTCCGCGAAAATGATAGGAGATACATTTAATATCAACGTCTCTACCATTCTTCCTGAAAAGGTCCAGCAACAACATATCTCTGTATTATTAAGTCGCCTGATAGCTCAGAAGAAAAAGCAACATATTGAGGCTAAAATTAATCACCTCAACCAGACACACTTCAACTTCAAATTTAAGAAAATATTCCTGAAGTACAATACGTCTAATTGGGGAAGCTGCTCGCACTCCGATAACATCAATATCTCAACCCGTGTGCTCTTTGCGCCGGAAGAGGTTATAGATTACGTGTGTGTTCATGAATTGGCTCATTTGCAGGAAAGAAACCATTCTGCTGAATTTTGGAAATTAGTGGAAAAAGCAATGCCTGACCATGAAGAAAAAAGAAAATGGTTAAAAGATAACTCAGATAGATGCTGGTTTTGAACGATAAAACTTAGCCTAAAGTAGGGGTTCAAATTAGCACAAATTTACCATAATCTTTATAAAGCCAGAAAATCTTGAAATTTTACAACTTTATCGTCGATAAACCCAATTTCAAAAAGTTACCTTTTTAAGGATAAAAAATGACCGAAACTAGCCCTGATAATAAGCCCGGAAATGAACAGATTGTGCCTCGTGTCATCGAAGAGGAGATGAAAGAGGCATACATCAATTATGCCATGTCGGTAATAGTTGGAAGAGCATTACCAGATGTTCGTGACGGGTTAAAACCAGTGCATCGAAGAATTCTTTATTCAATGTATAAAATAGGATTATTTTCCAATAAGCCTTTCAAAAAATGTGCAAATATAGTTGGATTCTGCCTAGGTCATTTTCATCCGCATGGCGATCTGTCAGTGTACGATGCATTAGTTCGTATGACTCAGGATTTCTCTCTCAGATATCCCTTGATCAAAGGACAGGGCAATTTTGGTTCAATAGACGGGGATAACGCAGCAGCGTATAGGTACACTGAGGCAAAACTAAACAAATTAGCCGAGGAGATGCTGAAAGACATCGAAAAGAACACTGTCGCATTCAAAGACAATTTTGACGGATCTCTCCAAGAACCAATGGTGCTCCCGAGCCGGATCCCTAATCTTTTAGTTAATGGTTCTTCGGGCATTGCTGTTGGTATGGCTACCAATATTCCGCCTCATAACTTGAAAGAAGTCTGTACTGCTCTTATCTCCGTTATTGATAATCCTGCCATCAACACCCAGCAGCTCATGGAAATCATTCCTGCTCCTGATTTTCCTACCGGGGGAGAACTTCTCTGCGGGAGCGAGCTTCTTCATGCCTACGAAAAAGGACGTGGAAAAGTAATCATCAAAGCCGTTACCGAAATTGAAGACGACAAGATCATTGTCAAAGAGATCCCTTACCAGGTGAACAAGTCTGAGCTTATCGAACAGATCGCCGACCTGGTCAAAGATAAAAAAATCGCCGGAATAAGAAACATCAATGATGAGTCTGATCGTGACGGCATAAGGATTGTTATTGACCTAAAGAAAGATGGCGATGCTAATGTCATACTAAACCAGCTCTATCAATACAGCCGCCTGAGCACTTCTTTTGGTATTAATATGCTCGCTTTAGTTGGCGGACAGCCCCAGACTTTGAGTTTGAAAGCATTCTTGGAACATCACATCAAGCATCGTAAGGAGATAATCACCCGTAGAACTCAATACGATCTAGAACAGGCCCAGCAGCGTGTGCATATCCTAGAAGGATTGCTGGTCGCTCTCAATAATGTTGACGAAGTAGTTGCCGGCATCAAGAGATCGCGGACAGTTGAAGATGCTCGAAACTTCTTAACCGCAACCTATACCTTAAGCCTAGAGCAGGCCAATGCGATACTGGATTTGCGTTTGCAAAAATTGGCTTCTTTAGAACAGGAAAAAATCCGCAGTGAACATACTGATCTGCTGCAGAAAATCGCTTTCTATCAGGAAGTGCTTGGCTCAGAACAAAAGGTGTATGGCTTGATCAAGGAAGAATTAGAAGAAACTAAGGCTACCTATGGTGATGAACGCCGTTCCAGAGTGATGCAAGGAGAGTATGCAGACGTAGATATGGAAGAGCTAATCAAAGAAGAAACTGTGGTTGTGACTATGACCAATTCCGGGTATGTAAAGCGTCTTCCCATTGATACCTACAAAACCCAGAAACGCGGCGGTAAAGGAGTTATCGCAGCCAGCATGAAAGAGGAAGATTTCGTGGAAAGATTATACATCACTTCTACGCATGCTTACATGTTATTCTTTACTGATAAAGGCCAGGTTTATTGGTTAAAGGTGTATCATGTTCCGGAAGCCAGCAGACAGGCCAAAGGGCAGCACATCGCCAACTTGATCGAAAAGGCAAATGACGAAAAAGTCACTGCTATTATTCCAGTTCACGATTTTAAAAAAGGATATCTATTCATGGCTACCAAAGATGGAACAGTAAAGAAGACAGAATTGCAAGAATTTTCCCGGCCAAGAAAAGGCGGCATCCGCGCTATTGGGCTTGATGAAGTAGACACCTTAGTCGGTGTGAAATACACCACTGGAGATCATGAGATTATTTTGGCTACTAAGGAAGGTTCTGCTAACCGCTTCAATGAACAAGACGTGCGCTCCATGGGCCGTGCTGCTGGCGGGGTACGGGGAATCCGTCTGGAAGAGAACGACGAAGTTATAGGCATGCTGGCAGCCGAAGAGGGTATGGACATTTTAACTCTCACCGAGAAAGGTTATGGTAAACGAACTCCTGTTTCCGAATACCGCCTCTGCAATAGGGGAGGAAAAGGTGTAACCAATATTAAAATCACTGACAAGAATGGCCCGGTAAAAACAGTCATGTTAGTAGATGGCAGGGAAGAGATTATGTTAATATCTAAACAAGGAAATGGCATACGGGTTAAATGCTCAGACATTTCAGTCATCGGCCGAGTTACCCAAGGTGTGAGAATAATGCGTCTTGAGGAAAATGATTCACTAGCTGCTGCTGCAAAGATTGTGGTTGAGGAAAATGATGAAGTGGGTCAGGCAGAACCTTCAGAGCCAGTGGCACAACCATGAAATTATGTACGATTGTAAACCCCGGGATGGAAGAACTTTCTAAGCAGGAAGTAAAAGAATTAATCGGTGTTTCTGGAAAAGTGTATCCCCATCTTGTAGAATGTGATGCCTCTGCAGAGCAAATGCTTACACTTTTATATCATGGCCAATCCATGCGCAGGATTATCGTTTCTCTTGGAAAATACAAGAATCTTGATGATATTGACTTTAATGCCGTAGAATGGAATGTTTTTCTTTCTACTTCTTCTTCATTTAAAGTGGAAGTGGAAAATGTCAAGGGCATAGAAAATCGTTTAGCTATCGCTAAAAAGGTAGCCGGCAGGGTCTTTGCTGCCGTTGACAAACAAAAACTATCTCTTGCTATTGAGTTGAAGAAACCTGATTTTTTGCTGATAGTTTATTTTAACGGTGAGGAATATTTCATCGGCGTAGATTTGGCAGGAGAAGAATTGCATTCCCGCGCCTATCGTGTTTTTACTCATTCAGCTTCCTGTAAGGGAGATTTAGGATATTCTTTTGCCCGGAAGACCGGATACAAGCCAGGGGATAATCTACTGGTCGGGTTTGTCAAAGATGGGGTCATTGCCGTTGAAGCGGCCCTATATGCCAGTAAGATGCCCGTACATTCAGCAAGGAATACTTTTTCTTACCATAAGCTGCCTCTGTTCAGTTCAGTAAAATACCAGCCACCTACCCCAGATACTTCAGTTTCCATTGCGGCAGTTGATGACAGCACCCAAAATATAACTGCTGCCAGGAAGAATGCCCAGATCGCCGGGGTACGGAAACAGCTCAATATCCAGAAAATAGTCTTGGATGAATTAAGCGGCGCTTTCCATGAACACGAATTTGATCAGATCTTGTTTCAGGTCACTACCAAAGATGAAGAGAAACTTAATGAAATCTATCATCAGGTCAAATATTTGCTTAAACCTAAAGGCACTTTGCTATTGATAGGCAGAGAAAGCTGGGAAATCTCTGTCCCCAGTTATTGCAAGCTTATCTCTGAAGAAGTAATAGAACGCGGTGGGAATAGCTATAAATTGTGGCTGATGCAGAAGAAGTGAGATTTACAAGGATATCTTTATATAATTTAATTCATTCTTTTTGAATATGAAAATCAAAGATAAAAACATTCCATTATTTTTTCCAATATTTTTATATACCTCTTTCACTTGATTCCTTGTATGGTACGAGGTGAAGAGTTACGCGCGAGAGTTAAGGACTATTTCTCATTTGAAAAGCAAGAATTAGCGTTTCTTATACCGGCAATCTTTATCACTGCTTTTATGTTTTCTTTTTGTAATTGGGGTCAAGGGAGTTGTGGAGAAGGTGATTTTCAGTTTTGGACAGGGTTTTGGAATCTGATTGTCGTCAGCATCATTGTTGCAATTTCTTTTTTTGCACGTTTCTCCTGGCAGAAGATATATGCATTGAAGGAAGGTTACTTAGCGCAATTTAAGGGCTGGTGGAGCGGAATATTAGTTGCGTTAGTGCTTACGTTGATCACCAATGGCCGTGTCCCTTTAGTTTTAATCGGCGGAGTGGTGTCTTCTTTTATGGTCAGGCAGCGTTTAGGAGAATTCCGATATGGACATTCTTATCTTGATAACGCCAAAATTTCTTTTCACGGGATTGTTGCTAATATACACTTAGCGGTCTTGTTTGCCATAGGTTTATATTTTTTCCCAGATAGTTATTTTTTTAGCAAAGGCTTATGGTTAAATTGTATTATGGCTGCGTGTGCGGCTTTGCCTTTACCGCAATTGGATGGTTTAAACATTTATTTTGGCTCTCGCACACTTTACTTTTTCACCATCTTAACTGTGGCAGTATTTGGAATACTGTTATTGACAGAAACTCAGATAGGTTTGATACTGGCTGTTTTTATACTGTCAATAGCAGATATCATATCCAGATTGATGGACCCCTAAAATGGCAGAAATAAGATTAAAGATACACTGGCCTGAATTGTTTGCCTTATTTTTCACCCTCTTGGGATTTGTTATCTCAGTAGTTATAACGCAACCAGCATTAAGTTACTTCGCTGTCTTTGTCTCTGGTCTTCTTGCTGGAAGATTATATTACCTTCAACTGTATAAACAGCCAAGATTACCTTTAGTCTTGATCATTCTTGGGTTCTTGGTAGGTTATGTAGCAGGAAGCTTCTGGGTAAGCCGTTTCTGGACCATCGTCTTTTTCTTATCTGGTTTCGCCTTAGCTTACTATATACATGTAAAAGGAATTATAGTAAGCTTTAAAAATAAAGGCTTTCTCAAATAAGACATGAAGGGTAAGCTTAAAAAATATAAAGTGAAGAGTGTTGTCGTAAGTAGAAAGCCCTCTCATAAAAATGAAGAAGTCTGGCATGCCTTTATCGGTTTTTTTGATGAAAATAATCCGCACCTGAAGGGAAAAGTTCCTTTTGAAGTGGTGGAGATCCAGAATGTGCAGAAAGTGAGGATTAACGAACTTAAAAATATCTCCTATTACTTAATGGGTAATGACATTGTTATCAATAACTTGGAAGAATTGACCCTCGAACAGGAAGATGGTGTTGTGACATTGACCGGGAAGCAGAATCTGCCTAAGTAAGTGTCAAAATAGGACTGGGCGGACCATCGGTCAATAGACTGATGGCATGTTCCCTTCGCTCACAAGAAAATTGAAAACTATCAATTTTCTGTGCTGAAATGAAATCGTTGTTTCATTTCATGCACCGCCCAGCCTAATTTTGAGCACGCAAGAATTCCACGCATTGATAAGTGGTTTGCTTGCAAACCACCACTCTCTGGAGTGATGGAATTCTCCGCGTTTTAATTTTCATTATCATTTCCTAAATCCTTTAATCAGGTATATTCATTATCAGGCCAAAACATATATACTTAGCAGTCTTGGTATATTTTTGTAGAGGTGGTTACCAGGATCAAGCACGATATCTATTTGCATGACCTTTGTGAAAAAATAAAGTATGATTACGATTCTCTCTCTACCAATGTGCGCTTGTTTTCCAGGAGAGGCAGAGTGCTGGCAGAAATTGATCTTCTTGCCATCCGTGAAGATTCCTGTGATGTGTACGAAGTGAAATGCAGTTACCGGATCACCAAAGCCAGAAAGCAATTACAAAGAATTAAACGCTTGATGCCTCAAGTTACTAATCTATATTTCTTCTGCGGCGAATCAGGATTGTTGAAAGAAGTGGAAGCTGAATAATCATCTCGGGAATCCTAAAGAAGGCTTTGAATAACTCTATTGAATCATAATTTTTGAGCTTATTCAATGCCTTCTAAGAGGATTTTGAATAGGTTTTTCAAAATCCTCTAAACAATCTACACCACCTTTATAATAAATCTCCTCTTTTATCATGGTATGGGAGAATTTGCTGACTTAGACTTGAAAAAGGAATTAGTAGAGATCTTATCTAGTTTGAATTTTAAAGAAGCAACTGAAGTCCAGGAGAAAATAATTCCTATGATTCTGAAGGGTAAGAATATTGTCTTTACCTCCAGGACGGGGAGCGGAAAGACTCTAGCTTACCTACTCGGATACATCAGCAAAATAAATAGAAAATTAGGCATTCAGATGGCGGTGTTAGTTCCTACCCGCGAATTATGCATCCAAGTGGGAAAAGAGATGACTAGAGTCTGCCAGCCTTTAGGAATTAAAGTAGGCATGCTCTATGGCGGCCGGGAAATAGCCGGTGATTCTATCACCATCAACAGAAAGAATCATATCATGGTGGGAACACCAGGAAGGCTGATCCAGCATATCAATGCTAAAAGGATCAAAGTTGGAGATGTTAAATATCTGGTATTTGATGAAAGTGACCAAATGTTTGACCACGGCTTTTTTGATGAGTGTGTATACGTAAAAAAAAGAGTAAGTTCAGATGCCCAAATCATTTTTTCTTCCGCTACCATCAATGAAAAAGTCAAGCAATTTATTGAGGCGGAATTGCCAGAGTATGAACTACTGAAAATAGGAGAACTGATCCCAAAAAATATCACCCAAGAAGTAATATTTTGTCCTATTCCTGAAAAGAAAGAGGTTCTGCTTAAATTCCTGCAACAGCATAAATTCAAACGGATCATGATCTTCTGTAATCGCAAAGACAAGACGGCAGAAATCACCCGATTCTTATCTGAGCATACCTATCGCGCCCGCGAATTAAACAGCGATCTTACCCAAGATGAGCGTTTTAACACCTTAAACCTCTTCAAAGACGGAAAAATCCATATTTTAGTGGCCAGCGATGTTGCTGCTCGGGGAATTCACATCGAAAAAGTTGATGCGGTGGTAAATTATGATGTTCCCACTAAACCGGAATTTTACATCCATCGGATCGGGCGGACTGGCAGACGGGATAAAGAGGGCTATTGCCTGACTTTGATCTGTCCGGAAGACGAAGATCGTTTCAGGAACATTGAGTATAATTATGGGTTGGATGTTAAAGAGAAGGCCTAGTCATATTACCGTCTCCAAAATAACCATTCCAGCAGTACATTTTATAAAGAAAAACCCCTTTTAAGTTATTAAGTAGATCATTTTGGGCAACGAATCTTCTTCGACTGTTTTTAAGGGATAAAATGATAAAAGAAACCATGAGTTATAGGCTGGTAAAATACTGCCCTTTCTGCAAAGGCAGGTTTTTAGTAGATCGAACTAAAATGAGAACCACTTATTGTGACCAATGCCAAAAGAAGTTCTTGAACAAGCCGATAGAGAAGTAATACACTCCTTTCACCACTACCCACACCACTAGACAAGCCTTAAATCGCCTAACTCTTACAAATTCCTCACTTTTAGGCGTTAATAGCTTTTCTTTCATACCACTGGACAACTCCGGCTAAGGTATATAAACCTCCTTCTCTCCTAAGCATAAGGGGTGGCCAATTATGAATAAATTATCTGTGTTTGAGGGGAAGAAAGTAAGGAAAATTTGGCATAAGGATGAATGGTATTTCTCAGTTATAGATGTTATAGAAGCACTTACGGATAGCGCTAATCCTCGAAATTACTGGAATATGCTCAAATCAAGAGAAGCAGAGCAAGGAATCGAGTTGTACACAAATTGTGTACAACTGAAATTGCCTTCAACAGACGGTAAAAACTACGAAACAGACTGCGCCAATACTGAGGCCTTATTCCGTATCATTCAATCCATCCCCTCGCCTAAAGCAGAACCATTCAAGTTATGGCTGGCCAAAACAGGCTACGAGCGCATTCAAGAAATAGAGAACCCTGAGTTAGGACAAAACAGAATCAAACAATATTACGAACTGAAAGGTTATCCTAAAGAATGGATTGATAAAAGATTAAGAGGCATTTCAATACGCCAAGAATTAACTGATGAGTGGAAACAACGTGATGTAACACAAGAAAAAGATTTTGCTATCCTCACTAACGAAATTAGCAAAGCAACTTTCGGCAAGACAGTAGAAGAATACAAACAATTTAAGGGATTACAAAAGCCGAACCAGAATCTCAGAGATCACATGACTGATTGGGAATTGATTTTGACTATGGTTGGCGAGAAAGCAACAACAGATATTACAAAGACTAAAAATGCCAAAGGATTTGACGAATGTAAGGTCTCAGCTAAAAAAGGGGGACGGATAGCGCAAAATGCCAGGGAAGAATTAGAGCAGGAAACGGGAAAATCAGTTGTATCGCAAGAAAATTATGTTCATTTAAAGAATAAAAAGAGAATGCTTGAAGATACATGATCTTTTAAAATAAACATATTCCTAACTTATCATGCTCCGCAACTTCACCCCCCGGCTATATCAGCAGACCATCCTAGGCACAGCAGCCAGACACAATACTTTGGTAGTTCTTCCTACTGGTTTGGGTAAAACTGCTATAGCTTTTCTATTAACCGCACAGCGCCTTAACAATTATCCCAATTCCAAAATTCTCATGCTTGCGCCTACTAAACCATTATGCGAGCAGCATGTGGAAAGCTTCCGCGTGCATCTGGAAATTGCTCCAGAAAAAGTAGTGCTCTTCACCGGCAGTGTCAGTCCAGAGAAACGTGCTCAGCTCTGGAAAGATGCACAGATTATCATCTCCACTCCGCAAGGTCTAGAGAATGATATCATCAACAGCCGCATCAACCTCAAAGAAGTCTCGTTATTAATCTTTGACGAAGCGCACCATGCTACTGGAGAATATGCTTATGTATGGATCGCAGATCAATACGATAAAAATTCTTCTACCGCCAGAATATTGGCTCTTACTGCCTCTCCGGGTAGTGATATGGAGACAGTCAAAGAAGTCACTACCAATCTCAAGATAGAAAAAGTTGAAGTACGCACTGAAAAAGATGCAGATGTCAAGCCCTATGTGCAAAAAACACACAAGAATTGGATCGAAGTAGAATTTCCTCAGGAATTGAAAAAAATTCAAGTGCTGCTCAAAGACTGCCGGAAATCAAAACTGATTGAAGCACAGCATCTAGGCTATTGCAGTGATCTGGAAATGTCTAAAGGCGCACTGCTGGCATTACAGCTGGAATTACACAAAAAAATCTCCACTGGCTTCAAAGACTTTGAACTGTTACGCTCTCTGTCGGTAATCGCAGAAGCCATGAAAGTTGATCACGCTCTGGAATTGTTAGAAACTCAAGGCACCAAACCTTTGTATACCTACTTCAGAAAAATGCAGCAGGATGCACTGACCTCGAAAGTGAAGGCAGTACAAAACCTGATGCAGGATGAACTATTCAAATCTTCAATGCATTTTACTGAGGAATTAATTAAGCAGAATTTTGGACATCCTAAATTATTGAAACTGCGGGAGATAGTTCAGGAGACTATTAACAAGGACCAGAAGGCGAAAATAATCATCTTTACCCAATTCCGCGACTCTGCAGAAGAAATAGTGAAGCAGATCAGCGAATTAAACATAAAAAACCATGTCTTTGTCGGCCAGGCTAAAAAGAACGGCTTAGGATTTTCTCAGAAGCAACAGAAAGAAATCCTAGAAAAATTCAGTGTGGGGGAGTTCAATGTCTTAATAGCAACTTCCGTAGCAGAGGAGGGTTTAGACATCCCTAAAGTGGATAAGGTTATTTTCTACGAACCAATCCCTAGCGCGATTCGTTCTATCCAACGCCGAGGAAGGACTGGAAGATTAGAGGAAGGAGAAGTTACCATCCTGATGACTAAAGGGACCCGGGACGAAATCTACCGCTGGAGCGCTCATCACAAAGAAAAGCGCATGTATCGCAATCTTGATCAATTAAAGAAGGAATTCTCCCTGCATAAGACTGAATCAGCTCCTATTGTAAGTAATATGCAAAATAATACTTTAACCAAATTTATTGCTTCAGAGCCAATTGTTGCTATTCTCGCCGACCATCGAGAAAAAAATAATCGCGTAGTCAAAGAACTGATTGATGTAGGCATCTCTGTAAAGACGGCGCAGCTGACTAGCGCAGACTATGTTGTTTCAGGCAAGGTAGGCGTGGAGCTCAAGAAAGTTCCAGATTTTGTTGCGTCTATAATCGACGGGAGAATTCTCGATCAAGTCCGCGATTTAAAAAATTCCTTCCAGAAGGCAGTATTAGTAATTGAAGGGGAAGAAGATATCTACACCGTGCGCAATGTGCATGCTAATGCTATTCGGGGCATGTTAGCTTCCATTGTCTTAGACTTTAACGTTCCAGTGTTGTATACCAAGAATCCGCAAGATACTGCTGCTTTGTTAGCAGTGATGGCCAAACGCGAGCAAGGTAAAGAGATTGATTTTGCGCTTCATTCTCTGAAACCTAAATCAGTTAGGGAACAGCAGGAATTTATTGTCGCTGCTTTTCCTAATATTGGGACGCAAACTGCTAAAACCTTGCTGGAACACTTTGGCAGCATTAAGAATCTGGTGAATGCAACGGAAGCACAATTGACAGAGTTGAAAGGTATTGGAGATAAGACTGCGCAACAGTTGGTAAAGATGTTTGAAGAAGAGTATCGGAAGAAAGAGTGATATATATTCTCGACAACAATCATCTTTAAATATTTTCTAGTCCCCAAAAATAAAGGATGACTGATATAACTTTAGATAGATTTGTTTCACTTCTTCCTTACATTGTTTCAAAAGATACTAGTCCAGCATGGAAGGAAGAGAATCCCTATGCGGGGCAATGTGCTGTAGTATCAACTTTGGTCCAAGTTCATTTAGGGGGCGAAATGCGCCGCGCTTCTCTTGCCGGCACTCCTTTTGCAGATATGGGTTCCCATTGGTGGAACGTTCTTGCTGATGGAACTGAGAGAGATTTCACCGAAGCACAATTTGAAGGAAACAAACCACAATTTACTGAATCCGCAGTGAGAACTATAAAAGATGTGTATAAG
>Ga0209542_10009896_pt1 | contig 17360 bp, 19 predicted proteins | sample RifCSPhighO2_01_FD_184028 | JGI IMG/M metagenome (GOLD analysis project Ga0209542, IMG submission 184028) | Soil microbial communities from Rifle, Colorado - Rifle CSP2_plank highO2_0.1 (SPAdes) (version 2) | ecosystem: Environmental > Terrestrial > Deep subsurface > Rock core/Sediment ...
TTAAGCAGTTCAAGAATGCGTATGCGGAACTGCGGAAGCGGATTCAAAACAGTTTCGAGTCAGCATGAGAAGTGGTGGGGGGAGGAAAGTCCGGACACTCACTCGTTCTTTTAGAACGGTTAAAATAGTACGGGCTAACAGCCCGCCGCAGCAATGCGAGAGGTGCGAGCAGAAACGTCCCGAGGCGAAAGCCGAGGGAGAGCCCAATCCCAAGCTAGTTGGCTCAACTCCGCGATAGGGATAAGAAAGCGGAGATGAAACGGCTAAATCCTTACTGGGTGCAAGGCCGTGCTCCAATTTTGTTCGCGAGTGCGCGAGCGAGCACAAAATTGAGAGCCCCGTCCGAAGCCGAAAGGCGGAGGCGGGGCCCCGCCGATGGCGGGGTGCTCAAAATTGTGACCTCGCTTCGCATCGGACAATTTTGGCAGAGTGCCGCATAGCCCGCAAGGGCTTGAATCTGAGAGCAATCGAAGATCCAGATAAATGACCGCCACCGGTTTTGTCTGCCGCAGGCGGGCAAAATCGGAACAGAATCCGGCTTATCGAATTGCCAGCGCCGATTTTACTCACGAGCGTAAGCGAGTGTTCGTAAAACCGAGCATCCCGACTTTACGCCGGGATACCAAAACCGCCCTGAGTTTATCGAAGGGCGGTTTTGGTTTACGGTATTGACTAGCGATTTATTTCCGGCCGTATCCGATCGGTCACGCCAAGCTTCCGGAGGACATACAGCAAGCCCGCGATAAAAATGGTTGCCGTGGTTGCGAATATGGCGAGCCCGAGGCCTGCGAGGACGCCTATGCCTGCGGTCACCCAGATCACGGCTGCGGTCGTGAGGCCGTGCACCCGCTCTTCGGTCTTAAGGATGATGCCCGCGCCCAGGAATCCGATGCCCACCACGATGTTCGCGATGACCGCAAGAAAGCCGCCGTTCCGCGCTATGATCTCTGGGATCTGCTCCGGCGAGGGCGCGACAAGATAGGGGAGCGTGAGCGCGATAACGGAAAAGATGGCTGCGCCGGCAGAGACCATCATTGAGGTGCGGACGCCCGCTTCTTTGCCCGAGAGTTCGCGCTCAAAGCCGATCGCGGCTCCCAAAATAAGCGCAAGCACGAGCCGGAATATCATTTGTGAAAAGTCGAGCATTGGCTTAATATTACCATATCGCGTTTTATATATGAAAGAGTCCATGAGGATATTGACCAGCGAAACGCCGGAGCACGAAGGAGAAGAAGTGGAGCTCTGCGGATGGGTGCACGCCCGCCGCGACCACGGGAAGATCATTTTTATTGACCTCCGCGACCGGAGCGGCTTGGTGCAGGTGGTATTTTCACAGGATATCGCACGCGCGACCGAGCTCCGGCTGGAATATGTGCTTAAAGTGAAAGGCGCCGTAAAGAAGCGACCCGCGGCCATGGTGAACGACAAACTCCCCACGGGCCGCCACGAGATCGAAGCAAAGACCCTTGAAGTTTTGAGCGTATCAGAGGCCCTCCCGCTTCCGGTTGACACCGACGGATACGAGGTGAACGAGGAAACGCGCCTCAAGTATCGCTATCTTGATCTGCGCCGCGAAAGAATGCAGCGCAATATGCGCGTGCGCCACGCGGCTACTCAATTCATCCGCAACTACCTTTCGGATAAAGGATTTTGGGAGATCGAGACGCCCATCTTGACCAAGACCACGCCGGAGGGCGCGCGGGATTTTTTGGTGCCGTCCCGCCTCCAGCCCGGCAAGTTTTACGCCCTGCCCCAGTCGCCACAGCAGTACAAGCAGCTTCTGATGGTCGCCGGTGTGGAGAAATACTTTCAGATAGCCCGCTGTTTCCGCGATGAAGACCCGCGCGCCGACCGCGCGTACGGGGAATTTACCCAGCTGGACGTGGAAATGTCGTTCGTGAACCAGGAAGATATTTTGGAGCTTGCAGCAGATCTGTTCACCAAGCTGGCCACAGTGGTGTTCCCGGAAAAGAAAATTACCCGGACGCCATGGCCGCGTTTGTCGCACAAAGAAGCCGTGTCCAAATACGGCAGCGATAAGCCGGACCTGCGCAAAAACAAGAAAGATCCGGACGAGCTGGCGTTCGCCTGGATCGTGGACTTCCCGCTTTTTACCGAGCAGACGACGACCGACTTTTTCCACGGTTCCGGTTCGGCCAAATTCGCGCCGTCCCACCATATGTTCACTGCGCCGCACCCGGATGACATCGCGCTTTTGGATAGCGACCCGACCAAGGTCAGAGGCCTTCAGCACGATATGGTCTTGAACGGTTTTGAGGTAGGCGGCGGGAGCATCCGTATTCACCAGCCAGAGGTCCAGGAGAAGATATTTGACCTGATCGGTTTCAGCGCCGCGCAGAAAAAGCAATTTGAGCATATGCTCAAGGCGTTCACCTATGGCGTGCCTCCGCACGGCGGCATCGCTCCCGGCTTGGATCGTTTTCTCTACGCCGCTCTGGGCGAGAAAAGCATCCGCGAAGTCATGACGTTTCCGGCGAGCTCCGGCGGCAAGACGGCCGTGATGGACGCGCCATCCGAAGCTGATAAAAAGCAACTGGGCGAACTGGGGTTAAAAACGATCGCGTGAACCGTTATGGACGGCGGCTTTAATTTTCCCATCTTCCGGACGAAGCGCGAAGATGTCAAAAAGAGGTTCAATCTGAACGACCCGGCCGAACGGCAGGAGTATTTTGAGTTCAAAGCAGGCAGAGAGATCGCCAAGCTCAAGGAGTACTTTTCGCGCGGGGGAACATTCGTGGCGTATCTTTTGGGGAAAAAGAACTCTGGGAAAGGCACGTATGCCAAGCTTTTTATGGAGGTGGTGGGAGCCGAGCATGTTGGACATATGTCCATCGGCGACATCATACGCGACGTAGAGGAGGGCCTTTCGACGAGAGCCGGGAAAGAAGCGTTCCTGGAATTCGTACGCAAGAATTACCGCGGGTTTCACAGCACCGAGGAGACGCTCGATTTCTTTAAAAAACGGAGTACGGCCGTTCTCCTGCCGTCAGAACTCGTGGTCATGCTCATCAAATACGAGATCAGCAAGCGCCCGCGGCAAGCCATATTCGTTGACGGCTTTCCGCGCGCAATGGATCAGGTGACATATTCTCTGTACTTACGGGAGCTTATCGGCTATCGCGACGACCCGGACTTTTTTGTGTTCATCAGCCTGCCGAACGCCGTGATAGACGAACGCATCAAGTACCGCGTGATCTGTCCCATATGCAAGACGCCGCGCAGTATGCGCCTCTTGCCTACGAATAACGTGGGCTTCGATGAAGCGCAGAAGGCCTTTTACCTCATGTGCGACGGTCCTTCGTGCAAGAGCGCGCGAATGGTGTCTAAGGAGGGGGATGAACTCGGCGTGAAGCCGCTCGAAGAGCGCCTCGCGACAGACGGCAAGATCATGGCGCAGCTTTTGAAATTGCACGGCGTGCCGAAAGTGTATTTGCGAAATGCGGTTCCGGTCTCGCGAGCAAAAGAATATGCGGACGACTACGAGATCACCCCGGCGTATGAGTACGAATACGACGCCTCCGAGAAGCGCGTCAAGGTCACGGAGCGGCCGTGGATGGTGAAAGACGACGAGGGCGAGCTCTCGTACAGCTTATTGCCGCCCGCGGTATGCCTCGCGCTTATTAAGCAGACCGTCGCGGTGCTGGGGCTTGAGTGAGGTCAGGTACGGCCCTGGAAGGCGCGCACGATCGGATCAAGGTCGCCGTCCAGGATCTTTTCGATATGATGCCATTTCTTGCCTATCCTATGGTCTGTGACGCGGTCGTCCGGAAAGTTGTATGTCCTGATCTTCTCCGCGCGTTCGCCTGTGCCGATCTGTTCCCGTCTGCTCGTCCCGAGTTTTTTGGCCTCTGATTCGCGCTCTATCTCGTAGAGCTTCGCGCGGAGGATGACCATTGCTTTCTCGCGGTTCGCGTGCTGTGAGCGTTCGGTGCGGGAAGAAACGACAATGCCGCTCGGTCTATGGAGGATGCGCACTGCGGTTTCAACCTTGTTCACGTTCTGGCCGCCGGGACCGCCTGCGCGCGAGAACGTTGTTTCGAGGTCGCTATCGTTTATTTTCACCTCTTTCGGTTCCACTTCGGGCAGAACGGCGACCGTCGCGGTTGACGTATGCACGCGGCCGGATTTTTCTGTCTTGGGAATGCGCTGGACCCGGTGCACGCCGGACTCCTGCTCCAAGGAATCGTAGGCGCCTTCGCCGGAGAGCTCGGCGATGAACGTCTTATAGCCGTCAAGCGAAGTCGGATTGGTGTCAATGGCGCTCCAGCCCCATCCTCGCCGCCCTGCGTATTTTTGGTACATACGCACAAGATCACCCGCAAAAATAGCGGCTTCGTCGCCGCCCGTACCTGCCCGTATCTCAAGGATGACCTTTTGTACCATACAAGTTGAACGTGAGCTGCGAATATGCTATACTAACGGCTGTTAAGTCCCAGCCTATCATATTCACGACCATGCCTCAACAGGCGCCTCTTATATTGATCATTGACGACGAGCCGGAGTTCGTCGAGATCTTGAAGACGAAGCTTGTCTCCGTCGGGTTTCGCGTTCAAACCGCCTCTGGCGGCGAGGAGGGGATCCGCGAAATCAAGGCGGCCCCGCCCGACCTCGTTCTTTTGGATATGAAGATGCCGGGCTTGAGCGGCGCGGATACGCTCTTGAAGATAAAAGAAGATCCTGCGATGAAAGGAGTGAAAGTGGTATTTTTGACCAATTTCGGCGACCCGCGCGCGGAGTTTAGCGCGGACGAAAAATTCGCAAAAGACCTCGGCGCCGCCGGATATTTGAAGAAAACCGACGATCTGGATGCCATGGTTCAGAATATCCAGCTGTTCCTCCCTGCGGGACAATGAGAGAAAAGCCGCTTATCCTCATCGTTGATGACGAGAAAGATTTTACCGAGATCATAGGAGCAAAGCTCGAGGGATTGGGGTGCGACGTTATCGACGCGCAGAACTGGGCTGCGGCGGTGAAGCAAGCCCAGGAGCTCCAGCCCGACCTCATCCTTATGGATATCAATATGCCAGGCGTCTCCGGCATAGACGCGGCGATCGAGATGAAAAAAGACCCCAAGACCAAGAATATCCGGATCGCATTCCTCACGAGCATGAAAGAGCCGTGGCCCAGCCTCTCCGGCGACAACCAGGCCATCAGCCAGGAATTCGGCATGGACGGGTTTTTGGAGAAGACCGACGACCTGGACGCGCTCGCGGGCAAGATCCAGGAGATCCTCGCGAAACCATGAGGGAATTTTCCGTCTCATCCCTTCCCGAATTCGACAACCACGAGCTCGTGGCGTTTTTTGAGGATAAAAAAACCGGCCTCAAGAGTTTCGTGGCGGTTCATAACACGAATTTAGGGCCGGCGACAGGCGGGACGCGGTACTGGAACTACCGCTCGGAACGCGAGGCGCTTCGCGACGCACTTCGGCTCTCGCAGGCGATGACCTACAAGTGTGCTTTAGCTGGACTGTCGTACGGCGGTGGCAAAGGCGTTATTATGGCGAACTCGCACAATCCGAAAAAGAGAAAATTTCTTATCGCGTATGCAAAAAGAGTTAATCTTCTCCGCGGGAATTTCTATACTGGCGAAGACGTAGGTCTTACAACTGAGTACGTGAACACTTTAGCACGGCACTCAAAATTTATTATTGGTCGGGAGTCTCTGGCGGGGAATCCAAGTCCGTGGGCGGCGCTCGGAGTGTTCTATGCCATTTCTGCAGGACTTAAGGCGGTTTTTGGGACTGACGAAATGAGCGGTCGTACGTTTTCAATTAAGGGCGTAGGGAAAGTCGGCAGTGAGCTTTGTAGGTTATTATATGGACGGGGAGGAAGGATAGTTGTTGCTGATATTAACCAGAAGCGTATCAAGCAGATAAAAAAGCGGTTCCCAAAAGTTAGAGTCGTAAAACCAGGAGAAATCCATGAGCAACGCGTAGATGTATATGCACCCTGCGCGTTAGGGGATGAATTCAACGCGAAAACCATTCCGCGTCTGCAGTGTCATATTGTTTGTGGCGGCGCCAATAATCAGCTTTCGACGTCCGAAGATGGCCGTCGACTCCAACGCGCAGGCATTCTTTATATCCCGGATTACCTCGCGAACGCAGGTGGCCTTATTAATGTGGTTGCAGAACTTGATAGGAGAGGCTATAGCTGGAAGAGGGTGCGGAAACGAGTGCAAAACATCCAAAAAATGGCAAGGAAGGTTATCGAATTCTCGCGACGCCAAGATACTCCCACAAGCGAAGTAGCTGACCGTTTGGCCGAGTCGATTTTCAGGAAGAAGTCTAAGGGCTAGAGCCTTCGTTTAAGAAGGTCGTTCGTGGTATACTGGGGTTAAGGTGGAGAGCATAAGCCCTCAATTTTCTGTTACTGAAATTCTTCGGATGATTCGGACGAAGAAGGATGATTTTTGGTCCCGTGAGCGCGAGCGGCGGCCCCTGCGTCTTTTTCATGAAGTCGCGCGCCGCGTACCCGCGTATAAGGATTTTTTAAAGAGGAACAAGATTCAGCCGGAGAAAATCAGAACTTTCAAAGATTTCCAGCTAGTTCCTATAATCAGCAAGAACAATTACCTGCGAAAATATCCGCTAGAGAAGTTATGCTGGGACGGTACGATCAAGAAATCACTAGTATTCACCTCAACCTCCGGATCCACAGGAGAACCGTTCTATTTTCCACGGAGCGAACGCCTCGACTGGGAATACTCGATCCTCGCGGAACTTTTTCTAGGAAATAGTTCATATACTTCTAAAGGTTCGACTCTTGTGATTGTGGGGTTTGGCATGGGGGTATGGATCGGCGGACTTATCACTTATAAGGCGTTTGAGCTCGCAAGTCTGCGCGGCGAGCATAAAATCTCCATCATTACCCCCGGCATTAACAAGCAAGAAATCTTTAACGCGTTCCGCATACTCGCACCTCACTACAAGGAAACAGTATTAATCGGCTATGCGCCTTTTATTAAGGATGTGATTGACGAAGCAAGAAGCCAGGGTATCAATCTGAGGAAGCTTCATCTGCGGATATTAAATGCGGCCGAAGCATATACCGAAAAGTTTAGAGACTATATTGTGAAAAAAGCCAGCGTTAAAAGCGCTATTTTAGATACACTCAATATCTATGGTACTGCGGATATTGGCGCAATGGCATGGGAAACACCCATAAGTATTTTGATACGCCGTCTTACGGTCCACAACCAAGCGCTTTTTAAAGGCATCTTCAGTTCGATTCAAAAAATACCTACGCTTGCACAGTACAATCCATTATTTATCACCTTTGAGGCACCCGGCGGCGAGGTGCTTCTTACAGGCGACAATGCGATTCCACTTGTGCGTTACGCGGTAGGAGATCATGGAGGCGTTTCGAGTTTCGCCAGCGTTCACCAATCCCTAAGGGAATATAATATCAATATTAAAGAAGAGGCGAGAAGGCAAAAGGTTGAACAGCATATCTATCAACTTCCTTTTGTTTATGTGTACGAAAGGGCTGATTTCTCGGTGAAATTACATCTCCGTGATATATACCCCGAAATTATTAGGGACGTTTTGCTTTCTAAGCAGTTTAGTAAATTTTTGACGGGTAAATTTTCTATGACGACAAAATATAATGCGAAGCATAATCAGTATCTTGAGGTTAATTTAGAGCTGCGAAAAGGTAAAAGTGTAACCAAGCGTGCCGATAGGTTATTATACAGAGACATCTTGAAAGAGCTTTCTCTGAAAACCACAGGCCCCGGAAGTCCATCTGAATTTGTAAAGAGGCCTAATTTAATAAAGATTAGTTACTGGCCGTACGAGCATCCGCTCCACTTCAAAGCGGGCATCAAGCAAAAATGGGTGAAAAAACAGCCATGAAGCCGATAGCGTTTGAACCGCACAAAGAAAAATTAGAGGAGTTTATGAAGCGCATTGACGTGCGCGAGGTGCTTGATTATTACGAGGCGATGCTCAAAGAGCTGTTCCTCATCCGCAATCCGCAGTACCGGTTCAACCCGAATTACGAAACAGAGCTCGCGGCGTTCATAAAGGAGCACGCGGGCGGGAAGCCGCTTGGAGAAGCGGGCAATTGGTTCTACTTCCCGTGGAGCAAGCTTCTCGTGCATTACCTTCCTGACGCGATGCATCAGGAGCTGCGGACCGCGCGGAACAAGAATCTGATCACCGCGGATGAGCAGGCGAAGTTCTACAATTTCTCGGTCGGCGTCGCGGGATTGAGCGTGGGGAGCCACGCGGCGCTCACGCTCGCAATGATGGGAGGCGGGCGCGTAGTGAAATTGGCGGACCCGGACGAAATATCCGGCTCCAACCTGAACCGCATCCGTTTCGGTTTCACGAGGGTCGGCGAGAACAAGTGCGACGTGGTCACGCAGGAGATCACGCAGATGAATCCGTACTCCGAAATTCATTCGTACCCGCAGGGGGTTACGCCAGACGGCCTCCCGGAATTTTTTGCCGGGCCGCCAAAGCTCGGCGTAATGATAGAACTCGTGGACAATCTGGAGATGAAAATAAGGATACGCGAGGAAGCTAAAAAACAGCGTATTCCGGTTATCATGGCAACGGACAACGGCGATAACGTCATCGTGGACGTGGAGCGGTATGATCTTGATCCACAGCCGAAGATCTTTAACGGCGCGGCAGGCGACCTCACGCTTGAGGAGTTCCAGAAATTCCCGCCGCAGGACTTGCCGCGGCTCGCGTCAAAGATCGCGGGTCCGGGTATGGTCGTGCCGCGGATGCTTGGTTCTGTCCTTGAAGTCGGGAAAACGCTTTACTCGTGGCCCCAGCTCGGCGACGCCGCGACGCTCTCGGGCGTGGCCATCGCGTATCTGGTGCGCCGCCTCGCGCTCGGGCAAAAAGTCGCTTCCGGGCGGCTGGAAGTGAACTTGGACTCTATTTTTGATCCGGATTATTCCTCGCCAGAGGCCGCAGGGGAACGGGACAAGCAAAGAAAGGATTTTCTTGCGAAGATAGGGTTGTAGGGTGTTATGTTGGGCATGGGCGGGTATTGTCTTGCTTATTCCTGGTACTGGCGTTAGAGTGGAGCCAATTTAATGGCTCGTGGAAAAGGCATATGGTGGTTCGGATTCGCGGTTGTGTGCGTGTCGGTTTTCCTGGCGGAGCCGGTCAACGCGGAAACCGCCATCCTCGCGCAGCAACCGGACAATTCGGCGATCGCATATTATTACTCGAACTGGGAGCTCGGTTGGCAGTGCCATTCCGTTCGGCAAACTTTTATACCCGCGCAAACCGCAGAGATAACCCGTATAAGCATTGACTATCGAACGTCATGGGGAGGGCAGAAAAATTATCCATATTTCCGGCTCTACGAGGAGGACGGAACGCTTATTGAAGAGGGCCCTTCAACGGATTTCCTTAATGGCGGTATCGGGTACTTCTCCACGCTGGGTACGTGGGTATTCTCGCATGCGCACGTCACTTCGAGCACGTCCTACTATTGGAAGTTTGATTGGTGCGATCACGGGAATTGGTGGGGATTCGGATACCCGTCGCGCGTTTACGGCGCAGGCCCGGAAGTGCCGTACTATGTAGTGGAGGGAGAAATCTCCGAGCCGCCCCGCGAGCCAGTCATCATCGTACCGGGGATTATGGGGACGAGATTGAACCGCGTGTCAGACGGAGAAGAGGTATGGCCGAATATCTCGGAGGCCATTTCGTCCTCGAACGATTCATTTTTAGACGACCTCAAGCTTGACTCTAGAGGGCAGGAATTTATTGATAAGCGAAATTTCTCCAATTCGGTTGTTGAAGTTGCCACAGGGACTGCAAGAATCCCTATATTGGATATTGATGTTCATATTAATCGAGTTGTATATGATAATTTGGTTTCCAATTTTACGAATGTCGGTTATCTACGGGGGGTTTCGCTATTTTTAGCGCCTTTCGACTGGAGACTTAGTGCTCAAGCTGCCGTGAATCAACTAAGTCAGGTTATCATGCAGGCAGTTCAGAGTTCTCCGACAGGCAAAGTTAATATTATCGCTCACAGTATGGGTGGGTTATTAGTGAAACAGTATTTAGCAAGCATTCCAGGCATTCCACCCATTAACAAGGTTATACTTTTAGGTTCGCCGCAGATAGGATCCCCGAAAGCATTCAAGATTTTAAACCACGGCGATAATCTCGATTTTACGTGGGGGCCGTTGGAATTCCTGAACCCAAGCAAAGCGAAGGAAATTTCTCAAAACATGCCGTCGGTTTACGAACTTTTACCCAGTCGACGATACATCGCGGTGAATGGTGGTTATGTGTATGACTTTCGCAGTGATGGTCCTAGGCGGGCACTTGATTTTGACGAAACCAAAGCTTTTATGCTCGCCGATGAGAGCGACAAGAGGAACGATCTTCTTTTAGAGTTGGCAGATCAATTCCACGGAAACCTTGATAATGACCCAGTAAACGGTCAAAACATTTATAACATCGTCGGCTGCCAAAATCCTGAAACACTTAGTGAATTTCGCATCTACGACGACGATGTGGTTGATATCGGAACCGTGAACGGCGACGGCACAGTCCCGCTCGTAAGCGCCATGAATCTCGCAAACGATTATCAGAATTATTTTGTCCGTTACGACCAGACCGGCATTAACCACCAGGGGTTAGTCAAAGACAGTAGGACGGTGGGTCTTATCGCCGATATCATCGGCGGCAGCGTGTCAACACTCCCGCAAGGGGTTTCGACCTCAACCTCTTATTGTTTCACCGATATCTCAGAGTTTCGGAATGAGACAACCATAGCAGTAAGCACGCATAGTCCGGTGGCGCTTCATGTATATGACTCGCAGGATCATCATACTGGTCCGCTCCCGAACGGAGACATTGAGTTGGGAATCCCGGGGAGCGACTATGAGCGTATTGGCGAGAACAGCTTTGCCTTTATGCCGGCAGGGGATTCCTACCGTTTCGTCGCCGACGGCCTTGGAGCGGGCTCGTTTGATATGAAAATTCGCGCGTACAAAGGCAGTAATCTTGCGAACACCATTACGTATCTGAACGTTCCGCTTGCTGATGCCAGCACGACTGCAGAAGTTGATTTTATAAACTCTCGATCTCCGGCGAATCTCCGGCTTGATAGTGACGGGGATGGTTTGTTCGACGTGAGCGTTCCGCCCACAGCAATTCTTGACGCCCAGACGAGCATGGACATTGTGCCGCCAGTTATCATTATTCAATCACCGACAAGTACGGAGTACGCTCGTTCCGCAATGATTCCGCTCACGACGAGTATAGTTGATGATAGTTCTGGTACGGCGTTCGAAGAGACAAAGCTTGACGGTACAGTGGTGACGAGCACGGTCATTGATTCTTTCTTCTTGTCGCTCGGCGAACATACTGTCTCCGTTCATGCCGCAGACAACGTAGGGAATCCTGCGAATGCAACGACTTCTTTCTACCTCATCGCCACCCCCGAGAGCGCTATCGCGGATGTTGAGCGTGCCTATGCGCTTGGCTGGATAACGAAAGAATCTGTAAAGAAGAGCCTGGTTTCAAAGCTTCGCTTAGCCACTCAGCTCGAAAAGAGAATAGAAATTCTGCAAGGGAAATTGCCTGATAGAGCAGAATCGACCGAGAAGATTGAGGCAATGGCACAACAGACAGGTCAGCTTTTTTTGGAATTGTTTCTTAAAGATTTAGAGATGTGGTACAATAAAGGCGCCGTTAATAAGCAGGCTCTCGACTTAATACAAGAAAATATCGACTGGTTGCTGGGGGAAAGTGACTAGGTTGGTATGCTAGTGGATAAATGAAAAAGAATAAAATTTATACTATTAGTTTCTGCATCGGTTTAATATCGGGTTTAGCGATTCTTTTTTTGCCATCGTTGTTTAATCACGGGCTCTTTTCACTGCCACGTGATAGTGCTTTCGTTTCATTTGCCGCTCTTGGCGTAGTAATCTTAGCTGGCGCCTTGGGGATGGTTGATAAACGTATTTTTCGAGAGAAGAGAGTTATGCTTTTTGCGATCGGATTTTATATTTTCGGAGAGATTGCTGCACTTTTCATACTTTGGTGGGTTATTTATCAGGCAGTACAGAATTGGCAGGTAGTCCTGTAGTTCTCTTCGGGGTTCTATATGGGGTTAATCATTTTTATATTGATGGCGTATAGAGTAATTTCAGGATTGCAGGCACTTTAAAGGATTTTTAGCATTTTTAAGGGCACTAACCGCTTTCGGCGCAGCGGGTAGACGGGCTCCTCTTAAAATTATTTCTCAAAGATTTAGAGATGTGGTATAATAAAGGCGTAGTCAGTGATGCGGCGTATGTGATTTTAAAGGAGGATGTTGAGTGGCTGCAGGGTTACCAAGACGTAGAGCCATGAGCAGAAAAACCATTTTTTTCGCGTTAGGGGCTCTTATGGGGATTGTGGTGTTTTGGGGGCCTACCGTTTTGCGTTTCGGCAACAATTTTAGCGATCCATTCTTATTCGTCTCACTGGTTGGGATGTACCCTTGGGTTTTAAATCATTGGCTCCTGCCTGGATTGGTGTATGTAGCCGTTTCTGCCATTCCTTTTCTGTTGGTTTATTTTCTTAGTAGCGACAGAAGACCTCCTGCGTTTTTTAAGGCACTAAGTGCGTTCAAATTCTTCTCTTTAGGCCTTTACATATCACTGACAGCTTTCTTCTTATTGCTTGGCCTCGGTCTTTCGCGTGGCGGATTCTAGTTAACGGAAAGGCGCAGGCGGGGAAACATCTCTCAGAAAGTGACGCTACGCTCCTTGCCGGACTTATGAAGCATGTCGCAGATCTTTTCTGAGAGCCTTAAGGCTTGCGACATGGTTGTTGTGTTATAATCATTTTATGAAAATAAAGAAGTTTTATTGGCCAACATTTATATTCTGGGCATATGCTTTACTTATTATTTTGATAATTTTTGCGCTCTACGGGTTAAAGGGCTTAGAATGGGGCCAGGAAGGGAGTTTTTTTGGTGATATAGGAATTTTTGGCCTATTTATTCAATATTTTTTAGGCTTGGCCGGTATACTTGCAATTAATCCTGTAATTATTGGCTTGGGGTTAGTCAGCTGTGGAGATGGTTTTCTATCACTGTGTCTTCCTTCTATGTATGGGGTTATTTTCAATCTTTTATTTCTTTCTTTCATAATTTTTATCATTAATTATATCGTGGTTAAATTCATTCTATCTAAAAAAGGAAATTGATTCTAAAAAACAGCCATACGGCTACGGGCTATTTGGGGATTGTTAATTTTATAATCGGATTACATCCCAACTCGCAATCTTAGTTATGAAAGAGAAGCTAAAAGAGTATTTACCAAACTTCTGGGCGCTAGTTTCGCGTACTTTTGGAGCGTACAGAAGAATTCTGGACTATTCTACTTATTCTTTATTGTTTACTACTTGGTTAATGACGGAAAGTTTCCACGGCGACATTTTCTTTAATTTCTATAATTCTCTCCGGCCTGGCGTTATGGCGAGTATTTTCCTAAGGACCTCGAGAAATCGCTTCCTGTTCCTTTTTATCGCAAACCTTTTAATGATCTATTTTATTGCATGGACTAATCGTCAGACTAAGATTTTTATTGGAGCCGAGAAAAGAAGTATTGCATCAAAAACGTCTTTAATTCTATTAAGTAGCGTTATCATTTCGCTTATTTTTATAAGTTACACCTCTCTCTTTTTTAGCACTGGCGGTGGTTGGTTGATTGGTGGGAGAGCGGGCATCTCTGGCGGGTTGAGCAACTTTTGGGTCGACCTTATTGGATATGCCATCCTCGTGTTCTTCGCGAAGATGCTTTTGGCAGCTAAAGCCAAACTCGATCGCTATTTCAATACCTCAATAGTTCTATTTCTTGGCACCCTCTTCTTTCTATGGTCCGATCTTCACTTTATTTTTTTCGTCGTCAGATGAACCTAGGATAACGTTGAATACGTTTCTGGCTAAAGCCAAGCCCATACACTCCTTCAATTTATAGAGGGCCTTGTCGCTCATGTTGGCAATATATGAGAAAAACGTTAGAATTTGAATTATGAGCCAGAATTGGAAAGAACTTATAAGGCACTACTTGCCGTCTTTGATTTTTTCTCTCTACGTTCTTGTTGCTCTCGCAGAGATAATATTATTTTTTGGGATAATGGGTTTGGAGTGGGGATCCAGCGACGACTTTTTTTCAGAACTTGGTTTGCTTGGCGGCATTCTTTGGTATCCAATTGGAGCAGCTGTCTTATTGGCTTTTAACCCCTTGATTTATGGATTGGGACTTACAAGTTGTGGAGGAAGTTTTATAAAACTTTGTATTCCTTCCTTGGCTGGGACCGTCCTGAATCTCTTTATTGCCCTCATACTTGTTTTTGTGACCAACTTTGTAGTAGTTAAATCACTCGGCAACAGAAAAAAGTAGGTTTAATTACTTGTTTTTTTTGACTTAGACCTCTTCTTATTGCTCGGCTTCGGTCTCTCGCGTGGCGGATTCTAGCTGACGGGAGAGCGTCGAGCGCTTAACCGCGTAGTTTTGCTATACTTATAGGCGTGATCTCGCGCGAGGCGGTTCAGAAAATCCTTGAAGCAGGCGCGCAGGCGCCTTCCGGAAGCAATTCGCAGCCGTGGAGATTTGATGTGCGAGGAAACGAAATACGCGTGTGGGCGTTTCCGGAAAAAGATCACCCGATCCTTAATTTCCGCCATCGCGGCACGTGGGTCGCGCACGGCGCGCTCATTGAAAATATCGCAATCGCGGCATCTGCTTTGGGGTATAAGGCGGACATAAAAATTTTCCCTGACCACAGCAAGCCGAATCTTACGGCTATTATCGGCTTAACAGCGAGCACGCCCCGTGACGAACCGCTGTATCACGCCATACCGCGCCGCGCGACCAACCGGAAGCCCTACAAGCCGACGCCTCTTACATTTGAGGAGAAGCTGGAGCTTCTCGCCGTGAACCAGGAGGACAAAGAAGACGTGATATTAACGGAAGACCCCGATGACATCAGACGGCTTGGAGCGGCAATGAGCGTAAATGAGGTCGTAATGCTTGAGGACCGCAAGCTTCATAAGTTATTTTTTGACGAGATTGTCTGGACAGAGGCGGAGGAAAAGGAAAGAAAATCTGGATTATATCTTAAAACAATGGAACTTACCCCGCCGCCGCAGCTTGCGCTCAAGATATTCAAATACTGGCCCGTGATGCATTTTTTCAATCGCCTCGGGCTTGCCGAAATGATCGCCAAAGACAACGCGAAGGTCTATAGCGCCGCAGCTGCGTATATCGGCGTGATCGTGAACGACTCCGACAAGGAATTCGTAACCGCTGGGAGGGTAATGGAACGTATCTGGCTTACGGGAACAAAGCTTGGATTAAGCGTTCACCTTTTGACCGGCGTGCTGTTCTTGTGGCAAAGGATAATTGCCGAGGGCGGGAAGGGATTCTCGCAGAAGCACGCTGAGCTTGTAAAAAGGGCTTACGGGAAAGTAGCGTCCACGTTCAAAGTGGGGGATAATAAGATGGTGGCTCTATTGCTCCGGATCGGCCGCGGAGATCCGCCGAGCGCGAAGTCGTCAAAGAAACCGCCGACCGTGTACATCAGCGACTGAAAATTATTTTGTCCTGTGATATGATTAGGAAAGGAGCGTGTGATTTGATGCATACGACCCCTAGAGAAGCTACTGAATGGTTCTTTAGCTAAGCAATAAGTAAATCCCGCTATGCCTAAAAAGATATATTTGTACAATGCAATATTCGGCTTCCTTACAAGCAGTATTTTTTATTTCTCGGATGTCTTCGGTAAGAGGACGAGTGCTTTTATAATCGACATTCTTCGTTTGTTTAGAGTAGAAGCGAATCTATTCACTTATGCACTAGCCGTCAATCTATTAGTTGTGGCATTAGCCATTTTTGTGGCACTTGCGGAAAAAATTACCTTAGAGAGGGTGGAGAAAATGTTTTTTCTGTACCTGATACTCGCTGTGATTGGCGGCTCCTTGGTGGCCCTCGCAATATACTTGATTGTTGCGTTTTGGGCGATTTCAAAGCTGGGATTTTAATTCTTAATAAGGAGAAAGGGGCTACCGTAACGTTAAAATTTATTAAGAATCAGCTCCAATGAACGGTCTCGTGAATCTCGATTTGTTCTCGGTAGGAATCGCCATCGCGGGGATTGGAACGCTCGGATTTACTGTCTTCTTCAATAATCGCCGAAGCGTTACGAATCGCACTTTTCTTTTCTTTTCGTTGGCCGGTATCTTATGGAGTATTTTCAATTACTCGTATTATCAGTTTAGCGCCCCGTATCTCGTTTTGTGGCTTCTAAGAATTCATGCTTTTTTTGCGGTTTGGTACGTCTTCTTTATTTTCCAGACATTCTACGTATTCCCGAAAGAGAGAGTGGAATTTTCTAGGGGCTATAGATTGTTCCTCATTCCTATCGTTATTCTAGTCTCGCTTCTTACTCTGACGCCATTTGTTTTTTCCGAAGTCACCGGATTCTCGTCAGATGGGAGGATCTCGAGCGTGGCAAATGGCCCAGGCATCTTTCTCTTTGGCGCGCTCACGATCGGATTAGTATTTAGCGGCCCTTTCATGCTTTTAAGGAAGAGGGGGCAAGTCTCCAAGCTAGAAAGAAAGCAGTTTTCATTCGTGCTTTTAGGGGCGCTGATAACTTTTTCGTTGCATTTCATTTTTAATCTTATCCTGCCTGCATTTTTGAATAATCCCAGATTCGTTCCGTTGGGAGCGATCTTTATTTTCCCATTCGTGGTCTTTACTGCGTATGCGATCTTTAGGCACCATCTGCTGAACGTGAAGGTCATTGCGACCGAGATTCTGACCTTTGTTCTGGCGGTGACCGCGCTGTTTGAGGTGGTCCTTGCGAGCGAGCCCCTTATCTTGATTTTCCGCGCCGCGGCATTTGTGCTGATCTTGAGTTTTGGCATCCTTCTCATCCGCAGCATTCTCAAGGAGGTTGAACAGCGCGAAGAGCTTGAGCGGCTGAACAAGCAGATCGCGGAAAAGAATGTCCAGCTTGAGGAGCTTTCGCGGGTAAAGACCCAGCTTTTGTCGCTCGCGTCGCATCAGATCAAGTCGCCGCTCGCGGTCATCAAGGGCTTCACTACGCTCCTTATAGACGGTTCGTACGGCGCGGTGAGCGCAAAAGCCAAAGAAAAGCTCCAGACGATCAAAAAGGCCTCCGACGACCTGATCACGCTCATCAACGACCTGCTTGATATGCGGCGGGTGGAAGAGGGGAGGATGGAGTATCAATTCGCGAAAACCGACATGCGGAAGCTTGCGGGCGAAGCAGTGGACGCTCTGCGTTCGCTTGCGGAAGCGAAAAAACTGGAACTCAAACTCACCGCGTC
>Ga0209542_10009898_pt1 | contig 17358 bp, 23 predicted proteins | sample RifCSPhighO2_01_FD_184028 | JGI IMG/M metagenome (GOLD analysis project Ga0209542, IMG submission 184028) | Soil microbial communities from Rifle, Colorado - Rifle CSP2_plank highO2_0.1 (SPAdes) (version 2) | ecosystem: Environmental > Terrestrial > Deep subsurface > Rock core/Sediment ...
GTTGACATCCTCGGAATTTCCCTCTAAAAAAACTTCCACTCTGCCGTCTTCCAAATTTCTGACAAAACCCTTGACATTATATTTTTCAGCATTCTCTTTAATAAAACTTCTAAAATAAATTCCCTGAATATTCCCAGTGATATATGCTCTTATTGATTTTTTCATTTTATTATATTAATCAAATTAGCTTTTATAATTTTATCTTCTTGAGATTTTTTTTATTCCATCAAAGCAATGCGTGCAAAATCCTTCTTTTGAAAGAAATTCATTTTTCAACATGCCTTCAAGACTTAAATATCCAAGAGAATCTGCATTAATAAATTTTTTTATTTTTTCATTATCTTCTTGTGTATATGCTATTAATTTTTTTTTGTCATGAGTATCAACTCCAAGATAACATCCGTATTTATATGGAGGAGAACTAATTCTAACATGAATTTCTTTTGCGCCTGCATCTCTAATTATTTGAATTAATTTTTTTGAGGTAGTCCCTCTGACAATAGAATCATCAACAAGAACAATGCGTTTTTCTTCTACTACTGATTTATCTACACTATGCTTTTTTTTTACTTTTGCATCTCTTAGTTGCTGAGTTGGCTCAATAAAAGTCCTTCCAATATAATGGCTTCTGGTTAATCCAAAATCAAAAGGAATTTTTGATTCTTCGCTGTATCCTAAAGCAGCAGAATTTCCAGAATCTGAAACAGGAACAACGACATCAGCGTCAGCAGGATGTTCTCTTGCTAATTGTTTTCCAAATTCTTTTCTTATAACGCTGTTGGTATATTTGCTTCCAAAAGAAAAACTATTTGGCATTGCAATATAAACATGCTCAAAGATGCAGGCAAGACGCTCTTTTTCCGGAGGAGATAATTGAATTCTTTTTAATCCAGCGTCATTAATTGTAACCATTTCTCCTCTTTTAACTTCATCAATATATTTTGCTCCAATTATATCAAATGCGCAGGTTTCCGACGCTATTGCATAAGCATTTCCAAGTTTTCCAATTACAAGTGGGCGAACTCCTCGCGGATCTCTAATTCCAATTAATTCATTTTCTGTAAGAATTCCTATTGAATATGAGGGTTTAATTTTTCTAAAACTATAACGAATTATTTCTTCTATACTTTCTTTAGGAGCAAATGCAAAATTAGCGAGAACAATTTCAGTATCGCTGTTTGTCTGAAAAATATGTCCAAGTTCTTTTACTTTTTCTCTTGCTCTCTTCCAATTTGCAAACTCTCCGTTATGGGCAATTGCTACTTTTCCATTTTTTGTATCTGCATATATTGGCTGGGCATTTTTTATATTAGAAGAGCCTTCTGTCCTATATCTCACATGCCCAAGCGCTGCGTTTCCTCTTAATTTTTCAAGAATTTTTTTTGAAAATGCATCCTGAACAATTCCTTCCCCATAATATCTGTAAAATGTTCTTGGTGATTTGCTGACAATCCCGCAATGTTCCTGTCCTCGATGCTGTAGATTATGCAAAGCCAAATAAGCATATTGAGAAGCATTTTCAACACCCCAAATTCCAAAAACCCCGCATTTATCTTTTATAACATCTTCTAACATAAAACTTAAAAAAATTTTTTATTTATATTGATTTATGTTGTTTGAATTATATTATGGAAATTAAATTATTCCCATTTAGAATTATTTTTTAGCGATTTTCCAAAGATAATCAAAATAACCCCTATAAGAATTCGCAAGTTCTTTGCTTTCAATTACAATAATTGTTAATCTTGATAAAAAAAACCAAAAAGAGACTTTATATCCATAAATATAAGTTGCAGTAGGACTTTTATAATTCTTAGGAAGAATTTTAAATTTAATCAATTTGTGAGAAAGAGGCTTTATGTCTTCCGTGATAATATATCTTGATTTAATTTTATATTTTTCACGCTCTTTATAAAATCTTTCATAGAATAAGGGGTCCAAATTTTTGCATTCTTGTTGATGGGCGCCCAAAGCGATAATTTCTTTTTTAGTTTTTAATGTTTCTCTTAAAGATTGTAAAAAAACAGTCTTCATTCCTTCTTTTTCTTCATAAACTTCTATTATTGGTTTTTTCTCTAAAGGTAAAGAAATTTCTTTCAAATTTACAATAAGCGATTTAAAATTTTTCTCCAAATCTTCAATATTTTTCTTTTTTTGTTCCAATAAATCCAAAAGTTTGTCTGGAGAATTTGGAGAAAAAATCTTTTTGTTATCTTTAATTACATAAGTTATTAATCCTTTTTTGATTAGAGAATTTAGTGTGTCATAAGTATTTGTCCTTTGCTCGTTTGTTAATTTAGATAGTTCTCCTGCCTTAGCTTCTTTTAGCTTTATTAAAGTCAAATAACAAGAAATCTCTCTTTGGGACAAACCCGCTTGCAATAACAAATTTTCGTTTACCATGATCTGTGTAATAAACATCTATTTATATAGTTTAGTATATTTTATATACAACAAAGGTTTAAAAACTTTATTTGAAAAGATATTTTATGGAAAGTAAAAATCTTGAAGAAATCATTGATAAAGCACTAAAGAATATGGAACAATTTGATTCTCTTGAAATGGGAGTCCTTATAAAAAGCATAGTAAACTTAATTGGCCGTGATAATGCTTATGATCTTTATCAAAAAAACCTCTATAAAATTACAAATACAAATGAAAAAATGCTTAGAAAAAGAACAATCGCAAATTGTTTTGAAGAATACCTTAATCAGAAAGAACTGATAAAATTAGAAGACCCGCAAATAAGATTTCTTAAAACTTGCGCAAATAATCCTGAAAAAATCAAGGAATGTTACAATGACAACACTAAAAAATTAAGTAAAGATGAACTTGCTGATTCAGTTATTGAACCCATAAATAAAATGATTAAAAAACACGAAAGTGATTATGAACCCAGAACATATGAAAGGGGGAGTCAATCGTTAATTTTTTCGATTAAATAAATTAGATTAATAAGCATTATTGTCTCACAGATTTCTCCTATCCAACTCATCATTCATAATTTTAATCTAACTTATAAATCACGACCTTATCCAAGTTTCTAAAATTTTATAACTAACTTTATGTTTTTTAAAAAGATTTTTTATCTTCAAGATTTCAATAGAAGGAATTAATATTGCATTAGAAGCTAATTTTAATGCTTTAATTTTTTTAAGCAAACCTTCTTGAACATATTTAATCTTGCCTTTTTTAAGAGTATAACCAAAAACATCCCTTATAAATTTCATTTTGTTCTTTCTTTCTAAATTATTTAAAGAATAATAAACCAAAAAATAATGCTCGGTTTTGGAAGGCATTTCTTTATATTTTCCATATAAAATAATTCCTGAACTTATTATCTCATCTTTTAAGTTTTCCCAAGTTTTATCTTCTAAAGAACCAACAATAAAATTAATAGGAAAATAAATTTTTTTCAATTTCCAGGTTCTATCTGCTTTTATTTCAAAACTTTTTAAAATATTTCTTAATTCTTCTTCAATTTTTTTAGTTTGTTCTTTATCTTTCACATTAAAAAACAAATCAATATCGCTTTTTTTATCATAAGTTCCTTTAGCAATGCTTCCAAATAAAGAAATTTCATTTATCTTTTCTATTAATTCTTTTTCTTCAAAAACCATAGATAAAAAATCATAAACATATGCAATTATATTACTCATTTTGACCTCCAAATTCAGATTCAATTAAATTTTTAATTTCAAAAAAAGTCTTAACAGCAGAATTAACAATTGAAGCGCTTTTATCTCTTCCATAACAGAGTTTATTTCTATAGTCCTCTTGTTTAACTAATAAATCCAATAATTTTTCTTTATGGGGAATATCAAAATCAAATTTTTTTTCTGCGATTCTTTTTGAAGCGAAAAATCTGTGGTTTAAATTAAAACTGGGTTCAATAAGTGATTTAGAATGAAGGAAAATTGCAAAAAGATTTGTTGCGGCTTCAGAAGCAGAAAATCCGATTATTTTCTGCCTTTCCACTAAAAGCCCGGCCTTTATTTTTTCATTAATATCGTCTACAAATTCTTTAACAATTTTTTTATGTTCATCTATTGTAGTCATAAAATTAAAAAAAGAATATCATTTAAATACTTTTCTGTTACAAATCACATTTTTTATGTTACTTATCACTTATTAAGATGTTATAAATCACATAATTTATGACAAATGTAACATAACTCTCAAATCCCTCTGTAATCCAACTCATTATTTACAACTGCAATTGTCTGGCTTGCAAAATAAGTTTTTGTTCCTATTGAAACAGACGTTGCTGTTTGTTTTAATCTCTTTAATTCTTTTTTCGGCAAACCTTCATGATCACCGAAGATAAAAACACAATCTTTTGGGATTTCTACTTTGCGAATATCCGCGCCTTTTTTATCTAAAATAAAAATCTCACATCCAGAATTTGCAAGTTCTTCCACAACTTTTAAAAAACTCTTTTTTTCAATAAAACAGCCGGGAAGAGGATGGGTTTTTTCTCCTTTTTTATATTTGTAAAGAATTTTTTTAATTAAATTTCCAATATCTTTTTTTGAAATTTCTAATTCATTTGTAATCTGAATTTCAATGTGCTTTGGAGGATCCGGCATTCCATAAAAAATAAAATGAAATTTCACATCTTTTCTAAAATCATGCGAAAGAAAAACTCCCTGAATAAAGCTGTGAATTGCAATATCCATTCTTCCAGCGCCCATCAAATCTCTTTGAGCTAAAGCATTTCCAGAGGTTACTGCTGAATTTGAAAAATAAATTAGGTGTTTCATAAGTTAAATAAGATAAATGCCTTTAATTAATTTTTTCTTAAGATTATAACTATTGCTCCATTTTGCATAAGCTAACCATTACTGAAATATCTCTGAAAACTTTTCTTGAAAAACTTTTCTTTCTTTGAAAAATTTCTTGCTTCGCAAATATTGGTTTGAATTTTTCCAGACTTGCGTCACGGAAAAATTTTAGGAAAATAATCTATGTATGGAACTCTTTAATCAAAATTATCTGAGCTGTCTAAGTGGAAAATAAATAAATCCGAGCAGGATTTTTTATTAATTATCCTTTTATCTTCTGCATCACAAACTCAGCTTTTGCAAACATCTCCCCAGAATTTATTACTTTATACATTCCTATAAACTTATTCTCGCAAAAAATAGAAATTATTTTTCCAATATCTTCTTTTTGTGTTTTCTTTAAATCTTCAAACATGATTGGTTTTCCTGTTAATATCTTTTTTAGATTATCTGGCTTTATCTTCAAAACAGGATAAACTTCTGAAATAATTTCTGCGGGAATTATAATTTTTCTCAAATTTTTTTCATTTCCATTTTCATATTCATCAACTGCCTTCTCAAAATCATATAAATTAACAATTGAATCTTCTTTAAAAATTCCGGCGCGAATTCTTCTTAATTCAAGCATGTGCGCGCCAATATTTAATTCCTTTCCCAAATCGTCTATTAATTTTCTGATATAAGTTCCTCCCTGAACTTCTGTTTTAAATAAAATATCATTGCTTTGGCTATGTTTAGACGAAGCACGTAAGGACTCTTGTCCCTGCATTCCTTCTTTTTCAAAAATTTCAAAAGAAATAATTTCCCTTTCTCTTTCAACTCTTTTAACTCTTGATTTTACAGGCGGAGTTTGTTTAATTTTTCCTGTAAATTTTTCTTTAATAATTTTTTTAATTTTTTCCAATTCAACATCTTCATGCAACCTCATAATCCCGATATACTCTTTGTTTTCTCCAAGAAAAAATCCGGTAAGTTTGCAGGCGCGATTTAATGCAACAGGCAAAACTCCTGTTACTTTTGGATCAAGAGTTCCAAAATGACTTGTCTTTCTCAAATTTAATTTTTTTTTGACAAAATCAGAAACATTAAAGCTCGTCGGCCCTGAAGATTTGTCAATATTAATTATCCCAAATTCAAGAAGTTCCTGAATTGTTTTTTGAGATTTAATTTTTTCTATGTCCATTTTATAAATTATCAAGAGGGCTTTTTATATTTTTAATTGATGCTTGAGAAATCTGAGTATAAATTTGCGTTGTTTTTATTGAAGAATGTCCGAGTAATTTTTGGATTATTCTTAAATCTGTCCCTTGTTCTAAAAGATGTGTTGCAAAAGAATGTCTTAACAAATGGGGATAAACGCGTTTTTTGATTCCAGCTTTTTTTGCTGAATTTTCAACTATCTTTCCAATTGTTTTTTTTGTAAGTTTCCCATCGCGGTTTGAAGGAAATAAGATTTTAGAATTATTTAGAAGACAATAACTTTCAAGTTCTTTTTTAATAGAATCTGGGATTTTAACAAACCTGTCTTTTTTTCCTTTTGCAAGTTTTATGTGAATTAAGTTTTCTTCAAAATTCAAATCTCTTTTTTCCAGATTAACAATTTCGCTGACTCTAAGACCGCAACCATACAATAACTTTATGATTAATTTGTGTTTTATATTTGAGGTAGCATCAATCATTTTTTTAATTTCTCCAATAGTTAATATTTCTGGAAGAGTTTTATTTCTTTTTGGTTTTGGTATGGATAAATTTTCTTTCAAGATATTTTTAAAAAAATATTCTATTGCAAAAATTGTATGGGAAACCGAAGCTGGCTCCTTACTTTTTAGTTCATTCAAAATAAATTTTTTTACACTATCGGGATTAATGCCTTCTTTTTTAACAATCAAAGAATTTAGATATTTATCAACATGGTTAATATATCCTTTAATTGTTTCTTTAGAATAATTTTTTAATCTTAAGTTTTCATCAAGTTTTTTTAATAATCCAATCATTATTTTACTTGTGATTTAGATTATAAAAATGTTACTATATATTCCCTAAAAGAATGTTTAATCTAAATAAAGTTAACATCCACCTTGTTAATCTCAATTTGCCACCGACCACCCGTAAACAAAAACATAAAAACACTTTCTTTCTTATTAAATCATGAATCAAAGCATTTATATATTCTTTCTTACATATCTTACTATTAAGGAAAATTCAACATGAATGAAGAAATAAAAGATATAAGAACGGCAACAATAACAGAAAAAGGACAGATTTGTATTCCCAATATAGCTAGAAATCTGGCCGGATTTAAAGAGGGAACAAAAATAAGCGTAGTTGTTTATAAGGATAGAGTAGAATTAAGACCCTTAAAAAAAGAAAATATGAATGAAGCCTTACTTTGTATGTTGGCAAGTGAATCAGCTTTAGCTAAAAATTGGTTGTCAAAAGAGGATGAAGAAGCATGGAAAGATTTGTAAAAGAAAATCAAAGATTTTTATTAACACAAATTAAAAATGAATAAAATTTATGTTAAAGGAGATGTTGTTGTTTTGCCTTTTCCTTATACTGATTTTTCAAGTGTAAAGAAAAGACCTGCTGTTGTAATTGCAACACTTAAAGGGCAAAATGTAATTCTTGCCCAGATTACAACCAACCAAAGAAACGACAAAGATTTGATAAGTTTAATAAAAAAAGACTTTGCTTCTGGTTCTTTAAGTTCTGATAGTTTCATAATGATTTCTCTTATTTTTACAGCAGATAGTTCTAAAATAGAATACAAAGCAGGAAAAATAAAACAAGAAAAAATCAAAGAAATTCAAAACAAACTCGTTGAAGTTTTTACAAGATAATTCTATTGAGAAGTTTGAATAATTCATTTTTTGGAAATTAAAACAAACGATTATTTAAAAAAAATTTAGTCTCAATTAAAGCGAACTCTTAAGTCTTCAATCAAAACTTTTTTAAATTTATTTTCTTTTAATTTATCATGAACCAAACTCTCGCGCTAAAACAACTTAAACTTTTAAAAAAATACGGAAAAAAAATGCGCTTGGCTGCCGAAGAATGGCAAAATAAATTTCAGACATTAATTTCCATAATTTTATCAGCAAGAACAAAAGATGAAACAACAATAAAAATCTGCAAAATTTTATTTAAAAAATATCCAACAGCAGAAAAATTGTCTAAAGCAAAAATTAAAGAAATTGAAAAAATAATTAAGCCAATAAATTTTTATAAAAATAAATCAAAAAACATTTTAAATTGCGCCAAAATTTTAGTTAAAAACTACAGCTCAAAAATTCCAGAATCATTTGATGAATTAATAAAACTTCCCGGCGTCGGCAGAAAAACAGCAAATGTTTTTTTAGCTGAACACGGGCAAAAAGCTATTGGTGTTGATACTCATTTAAGTTATATTTCTCAAAAACTTGGATGGACAAAAAATAAAAATCCGCGCAAAATAGAAAAAGATTTAGAAACCCTTTTTCCTAAAAATTATTGGAGCAAAATAAATCCCATTGCTGTGCGTTTTGGAAAGACTTATACGAGCAAAAAAAAGAAAAATAAAATTTTGGAGGAGATAAAAAGGGCGAGATAAAATTAATCTTTTTAACAAAAACCTGCTCATTTCATTCGCAGAGATTAGGAAGGTTACTATCACAAAAAATTAAAGGAAATAAATTAATCAATTAAAAGAGTTAATAATTAGTTAAGCTGTTTTGGGCAATAGAATAAATAAATCCGAGGAGTGGAGCGACGAGCAATTTTGTCTAATCACCTTCTTTAAAAAAATTCAGTCAATAAAAATATAAATCCCCCTTTTAGTTTACATTCATGCAACTCCTAATAAATTCAATTGAAAACCTAAAAAATTCTAAAATTAAAGAAGTTATTGATTCTCGCATAAAAGAATTTTCTGAATTAGGAAAAAACTCAATAAATGAAATTTTTAAAGAATTATGCTTTTGTCTTCTTACTGCAAATTTTTCTGCGCATGGTGGAATTAAAATTCAAAAAGAAATTGGCGACGGATTTTTGACGCTGTCTGAAATAGATTTAGCAAAAAAGCTTTCTGAATTAGGGCATAGATTTCCAAATGCAAGAGCAAAATATATTTTTCTTGCAAGGGAAAAAATAAATAATTTAAAAAAAATTTTAGAGAGCGATGAAAGTGAACTAAAAAAACGAGAAGAGATTGTTAAAAATATTAAAGGGCTTGGCATGAAAGAAGCTTCGCATTTTTTAAGAAATATTGGATATAAAAATTTGGCAATAATTGATTTTCATATAATTGATTTGCTTGTAAAAAATAATTTAATAGTAAAATCAAAAAGTAAATCCCTAAATGTAAAAAAATATCTTGAAATTGAAAATTTGTTAAAAGAAATCGCTCAAAAAACAAATCTTTCTTTAGGGGAACTTGATTTGTATTTATGGTATCAGGAAACAGGGAAGATTTTGAAATGAAAAAAAGAAATTTAGTTATTCTAATTATAATTTTTGTTATTTTAATTTTATTATTCTTTTACATTGTTAATTCAAATAAAAATAAAGTCTGCTTCTCCGAAAATTGTTTCAAGGTTGAAATTGCTTCAACTTCCGAAGAGCTTTCAAAAGGATTAATGTTTCGCGAAAATTTAAATAAAAATTCAGGAATGCTGTTTATATTTCATGAAGAGGGAATTTATGGTTTCTGGATGAAAAATACTTTAATTCCTTTAGACATAATCTGGATTAATTCAGACAAAAAAATTATTTTTATTGAGCATAACATTCAACCTTGTCAAGAAAACGCCTGCGAAAGTTTTACTTCAAATGAAACAGCAAAATATGTTTTAGAATTAAATGCAGGAACGGCTGAAAAAGTTGGGTTAAAAATTGGAGACGAAGTTGAATTGAAGTTAGGAGATTATTAAATTTAATTTATTTAAACACGGATTTGCTCATCGCTTACGCATGCGTCTTTTTATAAATATTTTTTTCCTGCCTTTCTTGGCTTGAAGTTTTTGATTTCGTTGTGTGTTTTAACTTTTTATGTTCTTCTTTTTCAAATTTTTGGTCCGCTTCAACAACCGCCGCCTTTTTTTCAATTTCTTCTTTTTTGTCATCCAAGCCGTCTTTATTTTTGTCTTCAAATTTTTCCTCGTCAGATTTTTTAGGCTCACCAGAAGGCACAGCAGGGTCCTCCTTTGAGGAATCTTCAGGTTTCTTTAATTCGGGTTTCTTTTTTTCTAATTTTTTTGCTTGGGCTTCTCTTTTTTCTTCGCGCGCCTTTTTGAACTTTAATTTTTCAGGCAAATCAACAAGCTCAACCCTTACAAATTCTTCATCTTTTTTTACTTTTACTTTAACTTTGTATGGAGGCTTTCTAATTCCTCTGAACCATAAATATTCATTTAAATATTTATCAAGCTTAATTTTATTTAAATCTCTATCATAAATCTTCATATGCCTTGCTAAAAATTCTTTGATTGTTTTTACAGCTTTATTTGTTTTTTTATATCTAGAAACTGAACGAAGTTTTTCTCTTAAGGGAATAGTATATTCTCTTTCAATTAAATTTTGTTTTTTTTCTCCAGCCATTTTAATACAACCTATATTTTGATAAATCTACCCCTGTCAAATCTTCTAATTGAGAATGTATCTTTTGAGGTTCTTTTGAATGGATCTTTATAATTTCTTTATTGTTATTCCTTCTTTCAATGAGCAAAAGATCGTCCAAATTTCCCCTGACTAAAATATTATCTCCAAGCTCTCCATGAATTTTTTTAAAGACAGAGTTTTCGGCTATTTTAGTATAAATTCCTTTATCAGAATCAATTTCATACTTTCTAGAGTAAGGATTAGAATTTTTATCCATAATGCAAAGGCCTCATTTTTTTTGGTCTAATATGGAGTTTTCCGCGTCGCCACGATCTTTTATATTTAGTTATTGCAGAAGGATGGATTCTTTTTCCCGGACCGAATTTTTTAAGCACAACCCAAACAGGAGCCCATTTAGTTCTCCGTCCATGTTTTGCAAGCTTTTCTTTTTTTCCGGCCACAACTTTTTTAAAAGCAGTTTTTCTTTTTTGCTTTTTGAAAAGTTTTTTTAATCTTCTTTTCTTTTTCCAAAAACTTGCGCTTTTCATTTCAAATTTTCCAGCCTGCTTCTCTTTTTTTAGTTTTGGTTTTTTTTCTGTCATTTTTTATTTCCTTTTATTTTATTTCCTCTAAAAAATTTTTGCCTTTTGGGGTAAGCTGTCTTCCTGCTTTCTTGCTTTTTACTCCTTTCATTACTTTTGAAATTTCAGTAAATCCTGCTTTATCCGCCTGCTGGAGAATTACCCGAATTATTTTTCCTGAACTTTTCCTAAATTGCTCCGGCCTCATGCCTCTATTTTTTCTGCTCCCGTATTTTGTCCTCAATTTATTAACTCCTACAACTCTGTTATTATAAATTTGCCTAAGAATGCTTGCAGATCTTTTATGCCAAAAATCAGGGTCCTCAATTGGCCTTTGTTTTGCTGTGCCGGATTTTACAAATTGCGCCCATTCAGGCTCTTTAAATTCCGGAATTTTTTTCAAAGCTTCTGCTAATTTTAAATTATATTCCTGGGCTGAAAGTTCATACATTGGATTAAATTTTGTTTCTAACATCTTGCATTTAGGCTTGTCTTGCGACAATAGATTAACTCATTAAGTTAATTAACCTAAAAAATTAGAAGAAAGAAGGTTTATAAATTATTCGCCATTTTAAATTTCTTAAATTCTTTTTGTTCAATTTTTCTAACAGCAGAAAAAGCATTTTCTAATTTTGGAGGAAAAATTTTATTTTCTTTTAAGCCTTGAAATATCCTTTCATCGTAGGAATTTAATCGATTTAACAAATGCAGCCCCGTATATATTTGAATATCTTGATAAACTCTTGAATCCATAAAATAATTTGAATCGGAAATGCTTAACCAATAACCATCTTTTTTTGAATCAAAACTTATAGATAATTTTCCTTTATGATATAGTTCTTTTATATTTTCCATTGGATTTTAATTTTTTGCCCCTTTTAATTATTTCTATGCTTAGTTTTTTAAGGATATTTTTTCAATTTTTAATTTACCTTTTTCCTCTACTCGCATTCCGATTTTTGCAAATTGGTTACTAAGACATTTTAGTTAAAAAATTAATCATGTGAATAGATTATCTCAACTTTAGACGATAATTAACCCCTTTGTTTGAAGTAATTAAAATTAATCTCAAGAATACTGTGGAGTTTTGCAAATTAAAAGATATTCTTTTTTATCTTTGACTTCTGCCGGCGCAAATCATCGTTTCAATAGAAATCTTTTCTTTCTTTTTTCACTTCCTCAAAATAATTGTAAAGCCAATTATTTTTGCCTTAAAATTTCCATGAAATTTTTCCGCAACTTGCGGGAACTTAAAAGTTTTTCCAAGTTTTTCTAAGATTTCATCTTTAATTTTTGCAATTTCTTCTCTGTCTCTTGTCGCGGATTTCAAAATAGAAATTTTTACAATTCTTGAACCTTTAAACTGGTTCTTTAAACTATTAATAAAATTTTCAGTAATTCCCTGCTTTCCAAGTTGAATTGTTCTAATCATTTTATTTTTAAAAACCTCTCAATCTCATTTTTTTTAATTAAAATATTTTTTTTATTTTTAACTTCAAAAGTTCCAATTTTCATTCCTTTTCTTTTTAAAATATCTTTTCCTTTAAATAAATTAACTTTTACATCATTTTTATTATCCCGCCAGTCTTGACTTTTCGCGGCGCAGAAAATTGCAGATTCTTTTATATCGTCGCTTGAGGGATTTTTATCTTTAATATTTACAAAAGGGCTTCCTGGCTTTTCTGTGTGAAAAACAAATTCTTCTGGTTCAGCTTGTTTAATCAGCTCCTCGTTGTTCTCTGCATTTTTGCCGGCTAAAACTAATTTTCCTGATGAAGTTGTAAATTCGCGGAATTTTTTCATAAATTGACTAAGAATTAAATGATTTTAAATTTAATCATCTCTTCAATCAACTGAGAAATTGGTTTATTAGTTTTTTCTTTTAATTCCTTAAGCTTTTTTATTGCTCTAACAGAGAGAGTTATATCTATTCTTTTTTTCTGAAAAGGAAGCTCTCTTGTCTTGTCATAATTTTCCAAAATCATAAAAGCTTCCCGATTTTCTTTAAGTATTTTTTTAATTGTCTTATTATCTAACTGCATTTTTAATTCTCCTCTCAATTAATGAGATTTCTTTAACATTATTCTTAGCTATTGAAATAATCTGCTGAATCAATAAATCCCTGTCGACTGATTTGTTAAACTCCTTGGCAAAAGCATATACTAAAAATAATGCTGTTCGTTTATTTCCGTCGGAAAATGGAGGGTCAACAAGTATTGCTCTAAACAAGTAAGCAAGTTTTTTGTAATTGCCTATTTTCTTGTTCTTTTGCATTTCTATTGCAAAATCAAGACTTGATGAACTCCTTAATATTCCTCCAAATCCTGCATTTATTCTTAACAGGTTTTCCTTAACCATTTCCATACACATAAAAATAGTTAACTTAAATTCTTTTTTCTCATCATCAAAAAATTATTCACAATCTCCAAACATTTTTTCTGATTTTCATAGGTTATTTTTTTATACGCCCCAGAATATGGCATCCATAAATATTTTGAATGCTCTTCTTTATCTAAAATAATTTTTTTGCTTTTAATTTCTGCCGAATACAAAAAAAATTTTTGACCGATTGCCTCTCTTCCAGGGATCGCTTTATCGTATTCATATTTTCCAGAAAAATTATGATTTCGTATTTTTAATGGAACTTGTCCTGTTTCTTCTTTAAGTTCTCTTTTTATTGTTTCTTCTATTTTTTCTTTTGGTTCTATTCCTCCTTTTGGAAATTCCCAGCCCATCCAATGAAATTTTCTTTTTAACAAAAGAAAAAATATTCCTTCCGAAGTTTTTCTATAAACAACCACAAAAACAGATTTTCTGTATTTCTCTTCCATGAATAAAAAAAGAATGTTCCTCTTTTAAACTATTTGTTGAAAACAAGAAATATTTATAAAGAAGTCTTTGCTTCATAAAAAATGAAAAAGGGCGTAATTAAGAAAATATTTTTATGTCTAACCTTTCTCTTTTTAATTGGGCTTGTCAGCGCTTGGAGTGTTGATATAACAAAATTAAATAATAATGCTCCGACAAATTATTATGATACTGGAGTTAACAGCTTTTCTTATTCCGTAACGGGTCTTAACTGCCCTTCAAATTATTCTTGGATAAAATATTCTCTAAATAGTCAATCAAATCAATCTTTATCATGCGGAAATGGGGAATTAACTTTTTCTCCTCTTTCTTGGATAGAAGGAAATAATACTTTAGAAATTTATGTTAATGATACAGCTGGAACAACTAATTCTGATAATGTTTCTTTTTGGGTTGATAGCATTTCTCCTATATTAAATGTTTTAAATCCTCTCGGAAATATTGGTTATACAAATACAAATTTTTTATATTTGATTGCTGAACTAACTGAAACAAATCCAGGATATTATGTTGGAACAAAAGAAGTTAAAAGAATTTTTACTTATCCTGATTTAATTGGCGGACATACAAATGCTTATGATTTAAATTCTTCAAACATTGCAGATGCTTCACATATTTTAACTAATCCAGATGATCAACAAGAAGGAAGTTATACCTATATTGTTTATGCTAAAGATGTTTATCCTGGCGGTTCTACAATCCGCGAAATAAATAAAACGGGAGTAATAATAAGAGATATCACTGCACCAACAATAACAGATAATTATGCTAACGACGGAACATGGATAAATTTAGACCAAATAGTAACTTTAACTCCTTTAGATTTATTAAGTTATATCGGCGATGTAAAATCTTGTGAAGGTGTTGGATGTGACCCAAGTATTGGAGGAATTTTATTAAGCCCTTATCAATTAAATTATAATTCAGACCAAGACACAATTGTAAGATACCAAGTTTGGGATTTAGCAACAAATCCAAGTGCTATTGATTGGTACAATGTTAAATTAGATAAAACAAATCCTATAACAACAGACGACGCTTTAATTGGTTGGCAAAATTTTGATCAAACAATAACTTTATCCCCAATAGACCCATTAACAAACGGAGTTGCAAGTGGAATAATTGATACTTTTTATAGAATAAATTCAGGAAGCTGGATTTCTTACTCTGCACCTATTCTTATAACAGATGAAGGAATAAATATTTTAGAATATTATTCAACAGATGTTGCTGGAAATATTGAATTGGTAAATCAAATTTCCGTAATGATTGATAAATCTCTGCCTGTTTCATTAATTACCTCTCCTTTAGCAAGTTCATGGCACAATAATGATTTTGCTGTTGGCAGAACAGATACAGATACTTATTCAGGAATTAATTTTTGTGAAACAAGAATTTTAGATAACGGATTAGAAAGTTTAGCTTGGACACCAACACCATGTAACACAAATTATTTATTAGATATAAGCGCGTATTGTCCAACACAAGGAACAGATTTATGTGAAGCGCAAATAAGAAGCACTGATAATGTTGCTTGGATTTCTAATGTTGATACAAGAACATTTAGCATAGATACAACTTCTCCTGTTGTTGACGCTGGTTTAGATATTTTAACAAATTCTCCAATTTCCCAAGACGCAACTACAAGTGATTTATTTTCAGGCATTGCAACATATTCATGGACACAAATTGCAGGACCAGGAATAATTACATTCGGAACTCCTGCTGTTGAAGATACAACAATTCAAGCAAATGCCGACGGAGTTTATACAATTCAATTATTAGTTACAGACAATGCTGGAAATTCTGCATTTGATGAAATTAGTTTTACTTGGGACACTACAGCGCCTGTTTTAGAGATTACTGCTCCGATATTAAATAATAAAGTTAATGGCGACGAGATAATTAGTTTTACAGATAATGAATTAACAACTCCTCAATGTTCTGTTGATAATTTAAATTGGATAGCTTGTACAAGCGGAGTGACTATATTAAATAATATTCCTGAATTTGCATTATTACCAGAAGGAGCATTCACGCTTTATTTAAAAGATACAGACCTTGCGGGAAATCAAGGAACAGACAACGAAACTGGAATTATCAAAGATACAATTTCTCCAAATGTAATAATCTCTTCTTTAGAATTTGACCCAACAAATGCAAATCCAATTTCAATAATTATGACTTTTGATGAAGAAATAATTGGGTTTAGTGAAGGAGATATTTCTATAACAAATGGTGCTGTTGATATAGGTTCATTATTTACATCAGATAATGTAATTTTTACAGCAAGCATAACTCCAACAGCAGATGGTTTAGTCAGCGTGGATATATCTGGATTGGTTGCGCAAGATTTAGCAGGAAATTTGAATAATCCAGCAGTTCAATATTCAATAATTTCTGACAGAACAAACCCTTCAATAACAAATTTCTTAGTTGTTCCAACAACTGCAATAAGCCAGTTTAATCCAACAACCATCTCTGCAGATATTAATGATATTAATTTAGATTATGTAGATATTATGCTTCTTGATTCTAATAATTTAATGACTTCAAGCGACCAATTATTATTTTATATAAATATAAATGAATCAGGATTCAATGGAAATTATAATTTAACCTGGTCTGCAAATTATTTTAAAATAACGGATGGAACAACAAGCGAGCCTGTCGGAATAATTGATGCAGATATCTTTCCAGCAGAATATATTGTTCTTGGATATTTCCAAGAAAATCCTGCAGCTTCTGTAGAAGATTGTATGTTGCTCTTTGATGATGCTAGTTATGATTTAACTGCAACAACTTGCTCTGTTCCAATAAATTCTGGAGTAAGTAAATTTACAGCTGCCTCTTTGAAATTTTCAAATGGAATTTCTTCTCAACCAGTTGAAATAAACCAAAGCACATTTACTCTCTATACTTTTGGCGACCCTTTAAATCCTAAATTAGAATCCACTCTTGCCCCAACTGGAGATTATACTGTTATTTTAAGAACAGAAGATTTAGCAGAAAATGAAAATGCAGAAATATTAAATATAAGTGTGGATAATACTTTTCCTTTTTTAACTTCTAGTGATTTAAGTTCAAGTGTTATCTCTCCTATAAATGCTGACGGACTTTTAGATGATTTGACAATTACAATGAATGCTAATGAATTAGTTGATTGGGGAACAACAAGAATATATAATTCAGCAGGAAGTTCTGTAAAATGGTTTAATGGACCTGCGGGATATGTTTTATCTAATACAGAAATTTGGGATGGAACTTTAACAAATGGGTCTTTTGCTCAAGACGGAATTTATACAATTAATACAACAATAACTGACCAAGCAGGGAACATTGCAATAATCGTCGTCGGCAGTGTAATAATTGACAACACTCTCCCAACACTTTCAAACATTCAAGCAACAGAAATTGGAACTTCCTCAGCAACAATAACTTGGACAACAAATGAAAATGCAAATTCAACAACTTATTATGGAACAACAAATGCCACAACTTCTATTCAAAGTTTAGGTGATTCTGTAACAAGTCACTCAATTAGTTTGTCA
>Ga0209542_10009900_pt1 | contig 17356 bp, 13 predicted proteins | sample RifCSPhighO2_01_FD_184028 | JGI IMG/M metagenome (GOLD analysis project Ga0209542, IMG submission 184028) | Soil microbial communities from Rifle, Colorado - Rifle CSP2_plank highO2_0.1 (SPAdes) (version 2) | ecosystem: Environmental > Terrestrial > Deep subsurface > Rock core/Sediment ...
CACAAAGCGCGAGCCGTTCTTTTTTTAACCCGCCGGTCGCGATAAGCGTGAGACCAAGCGTGAAGCAGGGCTTCTTTGGCGGCCCGTTCTTTTGACTTGCGGCCCCATTTGAAACCTTTGGTGTATTTTAAAATTTTTTCCCGCCTTTTTAAAGCAATTTTTCCTCGTTTAACCCTAGGCATAAGGTATATATTGTTTAAATAATTTTTTATCCGATTTTTTAATTAACGTGCTTCTATGCTTTAAACGGCCTTTTTTGCCTGAATCTTTGGCATTAAAATGCGACTGATTGGTCGCTCTTTTTATTAATTTTCCTTTCCCGCTTATTTTTAATCGGCTAAGTATTGATTTGTTAGTTTTAATTTTAAACATTATTTTATTGTTTGATTATAGCAACATTCCATCCCCGCGGCTGTTTTTTTAGTTCAGAAATAATTTTTATCGGCACAGATATTATTTTTAAAAAATCTTCTATTTTTTTCTTTGCTAAATCAGAAAAAGTTTTTTGATATTTAGCGCGGCCTTTTAAGACTAAATCTATCTGAACCCGCAAGCCTTCGTTTAGGAATTCATCGGTTTTTTTAGCTTTAATCTTCATATCGTTTAACCCGATATTTAAATTTAATCGGATAACTTTCAGCAAATCTTTTTTCTGTTTGGCTCTTTGCTTCCGCCATTCTTTTTCTTCGCGGTAAAGATGCTTGCCATAGTCCATGATTCTTGCAACCGGCGGCTTGGCCATTGGCGCCACTTCAATTAGGTCCAGTCCTTTTTCCTGTGCCAATTTTAAAGCTTCTTCCCGTCTCATTATTCCGACTTGATTGCCTTCTTCATCAGCCACTCGTAATTCCGCCGCGGTTATTTGATTGTTGACTTTGAGTTTTTTTATATCTCTTTTTATTAATTTTACTAATTGATGGAAGTGGCGAGAGTTGAACTCGCATCTAGAATTTAGCAATTAAATATATCTACAGGCGATATGCTATTTAGCGTTTTAGAAACCTTTCTTATAAAACAGCCAAAATAAAAGATTCCTATTTCTTCTTTAGTTCCATCCGAATCGAAGAATTTCCGGATTAAAGCCTAATGGTTGACACCGGTATTGCCCTATTAGACATCAGACAGCCGATGCCCTCCTACGTTAAAACTTCGGAGGGGGGACCTGCTTAAGCAAAAGCTAAAGCAGGAGTTAGATTTGTTTTGGCAGTTATTTTCAGCCATCTCGTGGATTGTCGCATCCCGCTGAGCGGGACGGAATTTCAAGGTTACGAGATATCCTTGGCCCGCATATTTAATTTTCAAATTCTATCGAAGCCCAGCACTCCCATTATTGTTTCAACTCGTATTCAATTTTCCTGGCCGTTTCTCTTTTTGATATAGCCGCTCTCTTATCATACTGTTTTTTGCCGCGAGCTAAGCCAATTTCAATCTTGATTCTGCGTCCCTTATTATAAACCCTTAATGGTATTAAAGTCAACCCCTTTTGTTTTGTTTTGCCGGAAATATAGTCAATTTCTTTTTTATTCAAAAGCAATTTTCTGGTGCGAGACGGGTCGTAATCGGATGGCTGATTTTTTGGCTGATAGGGAGCAATTGAAGCGCCAATCAGGTACGGTTCGCCATTATGAAAATTAACGTAAGATCCGACTAGATTCATACGCCCGCCCCTTATTGATTTAACTTCGGCACCGGACAATACCAAACCGGCCTCGAATTTTTCAAGTATTTCATAATCAAAGTAGGCCTTTCTATTTTCGGCAAGTACGCTCATAAAGTAAATATATCAGATACTTCTAATTTTTCCCAAATTTAGTTAAGATTATATTAATGATGGAACTAATTAAAACGCTGCTCGCCGATATAACGAGAAAAATAGCGCCCGATTTTAAAAGCGAAATTCTCGTAAAAATAACGGAAAATAAAAATCAAGGCGATTACACTTCAAACGTTGCTTTTACTTTGTCAAAAATTCTCCATAAATCGCCGCAATTAGCGGCAGATGAATTGGTAAAAAAGCTTAAATCCTCCGTGTCTGCTAAGAGCGAGTTTTCCAAAATAGAAGCTAAAAACGGTTTTATAAATTTCTTTTTATCCGAAGAATGTCTAAAACATCAGCTTGAGGAAATTTTATCAGAACTTGGAACTCAGAACTTAGAGATTGGCAAAAGAACTAAGTTCCAAAAACCAAGCTCCAAGCTCCGCATAAATGTGGAATTTATATCCGCTAACCCGACCGGGCCTTTAACTATCGGCAACGGCCGGGGCGGGTTTTATGGCGATGCTTTGGCAAACATTTTGGAAACGCAAGGGCATAAGATCACCCGAGAATTTTATGTAAACGACAGAGGCGGACAAATTCTGGCTCTTGGAAGATCAATTAAATTGGCTCAACTCCGACGTTCGCCAGAAGCGAAGTCGGAGCTCCGACCGCAAGCATCGGAGGGCGAAGTTAATGATAAAAATTTATATCGCGGTAATTACATAAATGATTTGGCGAAAAAGATAGATAAAAAATTAAGCGTTGAAGAAGCCGGACAGAAAGCGGTTAATTTAATTTTAGGCGCGTATATAAAACCAGTGATAAAAAAACTAAAGATAAAATACGATGTTTGGTTTTCGGAAAAATCTTTATATAGGAACGGAATTTATCAAAGGGTAATGCGCGATTTAATGCAAAAAGATTTGGTTTATGAAGCGGACGGCGCAACTTGGATAAAAACGTCAAAGCTGGGCGACACCGAAGACCGGGTCTTGATAAAAAGCAATGGCGATGAGACCTATTTTATGTCCGACATTCTTTACCACTTGAATAAATTTGAAATAAGGAAATTTGATAATGTTATTGATGTCTGGGGGGCCGATCATCATGGAGATATGCTGCGATTATCCGGCGTTTTAAGGGTTTTAGGCATTGATTTGGAACGACTTACAATATTGCTTAACCAATTTGTGCGTCTTGTTTCGGGCGGGGAAGAGTTTAAGTTTTCAAAGCGCGCCGGAACTTTTATAACTCTTGAAGAGTTGGTTGACGAAGTCGGTCTTGATGCCGCGAGATTTTTCTTTTTAATGTATTCGCTCAATACCCACATGGATTTTGACATGGCGCTTGCCAAAGAGCGATCGCAAAAAAATCCGGTTTACTACGTTCAATACGCGCATGCGAGAATTTCCTCAATTTTGCGAAAAGCAGGGATTACCAAGCTCCAAGCTCCAAGCTCCAAGCTCATTTTGCTCGAAACCAAAGCCGAATTAAATTTAATAAGAAAGCTCATTGAATTACCGGAAATTTTGGCCGATATCTCAAAAAATTATGAAGTTCATCGTTTGCCTCGATATGCGCTGGAGTTGGCGCGAGAATTCCACAATTTTTACGAAAAAGAGCGAGTGATTACAGAAGATAAAAAATTAACCTCCGCACGCTTAGCTTTAGTTATGGCGACAAAGATTGTTTTAGCCAACACCCTAAACTTGATGGGCATTAAATCTCCTGATAAGATGTAAACCTATGGAATTATTTTCTCCAAAAACAGAAGAAAAGATTTTGGAATTTTGGCAAAAAAATCAGATTTTTGAGAAATTAAGAAAAAAAAACCGGAATAAAAAACACTGGTCGTTTTTGGATGGGCCGATTACCGCCAACAATCCAATGGGCGTTCATCACGCGTGGGGGAGGACCTACAAAGACCTGTTTCAAAGATACAAAGCGATGCGGGGTTTTGACCAGCGATTTCAAAACGGATTTGACGCCCAAGGACTTTGGGTGGAAGTAGAGGTGGAAAAAGAACTCGGTTTTAAGTCAAAAAAAGACATTGAGAAGTACGGAATTGCCAAATTCGTTGAAAAATGCAAAGAGCGCGTGAGAAAATACTCCGAAATTCAGACGAAACAATCAATCAGATTGGGCCAGTGGATGGATTGGAAAAATAGCTATTACACGATGTCTAACGAAAATAATGCCGCCATTTGGCACTTTCTAAAAAAATGCCATCAAAAAGGATTGCTTTATAAGGGTCTTGATGTGGTTCCTTGGTGTTGGCGTTGCGGCACGGCCATTTCCCAACACGAAATATTAACCGAAGATTATAAGGAAGTTACTCACGATTCGGTTTATATAGAATATCCCATTGTTGGAAACCGAGTTTCCAACATTTCCAACATTTCCAACAAAAAAAATGCCTATCTTTTAGTTTGGACAACAACTCCTTGGACTCTTCCCGGCAATGTGGCGGTAGCGATTGACCCCGAAAAGATTTATGTGGAAGCGACAGGAAAAATTAAAGGCAATTCGTATTATCTTATAAAAACGGCGGCGGAAAAATTGAACCTCAAAATTATCAAAACGTTTAAAGGAAAGGAGCTGGTTGGTTTAACTTACAAATCGCCATTTGATAATTTGCCGGCCGTTAAAAAAGTTTTATCTGGGCTTGTCCACAAAGTTGTTGCTACGGATTCCCGCATTTTACCGGTTAGCGAGGAAGAAGGAACAGGGTTGGTTCATATCGCGCCCGGTCAAGGCGTTGAAGATTACCGATTGGCCAAAAAATTAAAAATTCCTGCGGTTAATTTAATTGACGACGCGGCGGTTTATCTTAAAAATTTAGGGCAATTTAGCGGCAAAAACGCGAAAGAACATCCGGAAATAATTATTGATTATTTAAAAACCGCCGATTTTCTTTTTGACGCTCCAAAATATACCCATCGCTATCCCATCTGCTGGAGGTGTAAAACCGAGTTGGTATGGAAAATTGCCGACGAGTGGTACATATCAATGGACAAATTAAGGAGGCCGTTGATAGAAATAGCCAAAAAAATAAAATGGATTCCTTCTTTTGGTTCAGGGAGGGAGATCGATTGGCTGAAAAATATGTCCGACTGGCTAATTTCAAAGAAAAGATATTGGGGGTTGGCGCTGCCGATTTTTGAATGCCACTGCGGTAATTTTGAAGTTATCGGTTCGCTTAATGATTTTGACAAACATTCGCCCAAAAAACTGAATCATTACATATTATTGCGCCACGGTGAAGCGGAAAACAATCGGCTTAAAATCATCTCTTCTTATCCGGAGAAGAAAAAATATCCTTTAACAATAAAGGGCGCACAAGAAATTGAAAAACTTATTCCATGGTTTAAGAAAAAAAGAGTGGATTTGGTATTTTCTTCAGATATTTTGCGAGCCAAAGAAACTTCCCAAATCATTGCCGATGCTTTGGGGAAAATTGTAACTTATAACAAACGGCTTCGAGAGCATAATTTTGGCGCCTACAACGGGCGCACCCATGAAGAATGGCATTTGCTTTTTGGTGGCAGTAAAACCGGTCAGTATGCGATCAAGCCGCCGAGCGGCGAAAATTTGAAAGACGTTGCTAAAAGAATGACCAATTTTCTCAAGGAATTAGATAAAAAATATGAAGACAAAACAATTTTAATTGTAAGCCATGCCAATCCGATAGCCGCGGTTGCCAGCGCTTATAACGGTTACAAAAATGAAGAAACATTTGAAAAATTTACTATCGATGAAATTACTGGTTCTGTCGTTGAAATGCCCGGTCACAACTGGCCATACAATAATGACGGCGATTTGGATTTGCACCGGCCTTATGTTGATGAAATCAGAATTAAGTGCTCTAAATGCGGCAAAAATGCCTCTCGTATTTTAGATGTCGGAAATCCTTGGTTAGACGCCGGCATCGTGCCCTATTCAACCATGGGATACTTTGAGGGTAAAAAATTTTGGCGCAAATGGTTTCCCGCCGAATTGGTTTGTGAATCATTTCCCGGCCAGTTTAAAAATTGGTTTTATTCTTTGATTGTGATGAGTACGGTTTTAGAAAAAGTTCCGCCGATGAAAACGGTTTTCGGTTACGCTTCGGTTCGGGATGAGAAGGGGGAAGAAATGCATAAGTCAAAAGGAAATGCCATTTGGTTTGACGAAGCGGCGGAAAAAATAGGAGTTGACGTAATGCGCTGGTTATATGTTAAACAGAATCCGGCTGATAATTTGAAGTTCGGATACGCGCCGGCTAAAGAACATGAAAGAAAACTTATGAATCTTTGGAACAGTTTCACTTTTTTTAAAACTTATTCTTCAACAATTGAAAATTTAAAATTTAAAATTGAAAATTCCAGCTTGCTGGACAAGTGGATTTTATCGCGCCTTAGTAATTTAATAGAAAAAGTCACTAAAAATTTGGATAAATACAACCCCGCTTCTGCCAGCCGGGCGATTGAAGAATTTTTTATAGAAGATCTTTCTTTGTGGCATATCCGCCGTTCGAGAAGCAGATTTCAAAGGCCAAAATCAGAGCGCGAAAAAGAATTGGCAATAGCGACTCTTTATTTAATATTGCTCGATTTAGCAAAACTTATTGCCCCATTTTTACCATTTTTATCAGAAGAAATTTACTTGTTTTTAAAAAAAGATAAAATGCCTGAATCGGTTCATCTTTGCGACTGGCCGAAATCTGACAAAAAATTTATCAATCGGAAGTTGGAAGAACAAATGAATTTAGTCAGGGAAATTTCTGCTAATGGACTGGCGCTCAGGGCGAAAGCGGGGATTAAGGTGAGGCAACCACTCGCTGCGCTCAAATTTTCAATTTCTAATTTTCAATTTTTAAAAAATAATAAAGAACTTATTAACTTAATTAAAGATGAAGTTAATGTAAAAGAAATTATTTTTGATAAGAATATTAAAAGAGATTTTGAATTGGATACGGTAATTACCGGAGAATTAAAAGAAGAAGGCATCATCAGAGATTTGGCGCGGCAAATCCAGGAAATGAGAAAAGATGGGGGACTGATGCCGAAAGATTTTGTAAAAATTTATTTCAAAATTGATAATGCCGAATTGAAAAACATTGTTGAAAAACGGCAAAAAAATCTTATGGCTGACGTGGGCGCGAAAGCCGTTGAGTTTGTCGGTGCGGTTAAAGACGGATTGCTCATAGACCGCCATTTTGAATTGGAAAACCAATCAATTTGGATTGGCATTCAACTTCTAATGTAATGGCTACTTACCAAACTAACGCGATAGTTTTGAAAAGAGAAGACATTTTTGAAGCCGATCGCGTTTATAATTTATACACTGAAGATTTTGGAAAAGTAAGGGCGATTGCCGGCAGTGTTCGTAAAATTAACGCTAAACTTTCCGGCCATTTAGAGCCGTTTAACATTATTTGGGTTGAACTGGCGACCAAAAAAAATGGCGATTTATTTATTACCACCGCCCTGTCTTTTAAAAAACTTTTAAATCAAAATTTTTCACCGGCCCAAGTCGCTCTTTTTGCCAAAATGGCCGATTTTACTTGCTTGATGCTAAAAGGTCCGCAAAAAGATGAAATATTATGGAACTATATTTTAGAAAGTTTTGCAAAAGCCGGCGCAGTTGAAGCGGATACCGATAAATTTTTAGGCGCTTATAAAACCGGCTTCATTAAAATAATGGGATTTGGGGATAATTTAGAAGAGGCCCTGTGGTATAATTATTGACAATGATTCAAATTCCAACACCCACGGCGCCGCCGGAATTTTCCGGCCCGTCGTTGCCTCAAGCAGTTCGTTTTTTCAGTCCTCGGCAGAAAAAAATTCTTATTATCGCCAGCATTGTTTTTCTTGTTGTTGTTATTTTAAGCGGCATCGGTTTTTATTTTTGGCTGACCTCGTTTAAAAAATCTCGGGTTGATTTTAACATCTCTGGTCCGAACCAAGCGGCTAGCGGAGAGCAAGTTACTTATCAAATTTCTTATTGGAATAATACCAATCAAATTCTTCAAAATGCCGGTTTAACGGTTCGCTACCCGCAAGAATCGGTGGTTATGGGCGTCAAAAGATTGCTGAATACTGATTTGGGTAATATCGGCATTGGCGGCGGCGGCAAGGTTGAAGTCAGTTTGGCTTTTGTGGGTCCGGATAAGAGTATCCAGAAGCTTCAAGCTGTTTTAAGCTATAAACCGCAAAATACTGCTTCAACTTTTGAAAATGAAGCCATTAAAGAAGTGGCAATAAACGGATCGGCGATTTCTATTGATTTTAAAACGCCGGAAACGGTTTTGCCGAATGTCAGAAATGTTTATGTAATTCATTATAAAAATAATACCGATGAGGTTTTCAAAAACGTTTCAATTGAAGCAAGCTATCCTCAAGATTTTAATTTCGTGTCTTCGGATCGTGTGCCGGCCAAAAGCAATAATGTTTGGAATTTAGGCGATTTAAATCCCAACGAAGAAGGTAATATTACCGTTTTAGGAATTTTAAGGAATACCGAAAGCGCTAATTTTGAATTGGCCATCGGTGTTCGGGAAAGTGATAAATTTTTTAAGTTTAGCCGCAGTTCAGCTCAAATCAATTTGGCCGCTTCGCCTCTCCAAGTGGACATATCGGTAAATAATCAGCCCAGCATCACTGTTAATCCGGGTGATTTTTTGCAATTTAAAATCGGCTACAAAAATAATACCAGCATTGCCTTATCCGATGTTGTTTTAAAAGCCAAACTTGACGGTTTGATGTATGATTTTTCTTCCCTTAAGACCAAAGGTTTTTACAGCGGTTCGGATAATACCATTACTTGGAATGCCGGAAATACGGCGGAATTTAAGAATTTAGAACCGGCCGCTACGGGCGAGGTGGAATTTCAAATAACCGTTAAACCGCGATATGTTGTTAGGACTTTCAGGGACAAGAATTTTTTGCTTCAGGTTTTAGCGACAATGGAAACGCCGACCGTGCCGCCATCTTTAGCGGTTAAGTTACTTTCGATTTCAAGCGATTTAGCTTTGAAAGTAAACACCAAGGCGGAACTTAAAACTAAGGGTTACTATTATGATGCGGTTATTAAAAATTCCGGGCTTTTGCCGCCGAAGGTAGGTAAAACTACCACTTATACAATACATTGGCAGGTTACTAATCATAGTAATGATCTTGATAAAGTTATCGTTAAAACGGTTTTACCGGAAGGCGTCAGTTGGCTTAATAAAAAAGCCGGAGCCGGCGTTGCTACTTTGGAGTATAATGATCGAACTAGTGAACTTACTTGGAATATCGGGAAATTGCCGGCCGGCACCGGCGTACTGCTTGATCCGTATGAAGTGATTTTTCAGGTGGCTTTAACGCCTTCGATAAACAATATAAACACTATTATGCCGGTTATAAGCGATTCAAACTTAACCGCTGAAGATGTTTTTACCGGAATTAACATTACGGCATCGGCGCCGGCGCTAAAAACCGATATGCCTGATGATTCCGGCGTCGGTTTTACCAAAGGCCGCATCCAACCTTGATTGATTTTCATTTTACAAATTATAAATTTATAAAATTATAACTTTATAATAAAAAATGATATTGAAACTTAATTTATCCTCAATTCCTTGCTATAGCAAGGAATTGAGGATATTATATTAATGATATGAAAATATGAAAACTTGATGATATAAAAATAATATAAATATGATTTTAAAATTTAAAGAAATTATATGCTGCACAAAAGATCATTGACCAGAGATGTTTTATTTATGGCCGCTACTGGCACATTAATTTTATCATCGCTATTTGCGCCTAATGTTGCCCAACTTTTGAAACCGTTAATGCGCTGGCGCAAAAATTGGGATAAAATTGATAAACGACGCATTGGCGATGCCATAAAGCGATTAAACAATAAAAGATTGATAGAACTGGTAGAAAAAGGTAATAGTATTCATATTAAAATTACCGCTCGTGGAAAAAATTTATTAAAACGATTTGATTATGATGATTTAGAGCTCTCAAGAGCTAAACGTTGGGATAAAAAATGGCGAATGGTGATTTTTGATATTCCGGAGAAAAATAAAAAAGAAAGAAACGCTCTGTCCGAGAAGTTAAAAGATATGGGACAATATCCTTTGCAAGAAAGTGTTTTTATCTATCCATACGATTGTCAAAATGAAATAGATTTTATTTGTGAATTTCTATCAATTAGTCGGTTTGTTAATTATTGCACCATAGAATCAATAGATAAGAGGGAGGGTGATCTGCGGGAATTTTTTAATCTTATTTAATCTTTAATCATTTTTAATATTTTTAAATTTACGAATTTAAATAATTTATCCTCAAAAATCTACTATAGCAAGGAATTGAGGGAAACTTTATCAAATTAGTATTTAGTATAATATGGGTAAGTATTTGTTAAATTAAGTATAAATAAGTATTATTTATGAAGTCTTGTCAAGTTGTTTGTTGGTTAGAAAATGTGATATTCTAAACTTTAGTTATGGCGCAAACAAAAGATAAAAAAGAAAATTTGATGGAAAAAATCGTATCATTAGCTAAAAGGCGGGGGTTTATTTTCCCCGGCAGTGAAATTTATGGAGGATTGGCCAATTCATGGGATTACGGTCCATTGGGCGTTGAACTGAAAAATAATATCAAACAACTTTGGTGGAAAAAGTTTGTTCAGGAAAGAGATGATATGGTTGGCATTGATGCGGCCTTGATTATGAATCCTAAGGTCTGGGAAGCGAGCGGGCACTTAAAAAATTTCTCGGATGCTCTCATAGAATGTAAAAATTGCCATCATCGGTTTAGGACCGATTCGTTGACTATGGATGGCGGGTATTATGTTTGCACTGATTGCAATGGCAGAGAGTTTACCGAAGCAAAAAGTTTTAATTTAATGTTTAAAACTTTTCTCGGATTATCGGAAGATGCCGCAAATGTTGTTTATTTTCGCCCGGAAACCGCTCAAGGAATGTTTGTAGATTTTAAAAATGTTTTAAACACAAATAGAAAACAAGTTCCCTTTGGCATCGCTCAAATTGGCAAGGCATTTCGTAATGAAATTACTCCGGGCAATTTTATTTTCAGAACCAGAGAGTTTGAACAAATGGAAATTGAATACTTTATATATGAAAAAGATTGGGAAAAATATTTTGAATATTGGAAAAAACAAATAATTGATTGGATTAAGGAATTGGGAGTTGATATTAAAAAAATTCATGAAAGGGAGGTTTCTGAAAGCGATCGGGCGCATTATTCTAAAAAAACCATCGATTTTGATTATGAGTTTCCTTTTGGCACAAATGAGCTTTATGGCTTAGCTTACCGGACAGATTTTGACTTAAAAAATCATGAAAAATTCTCCGGCCATAATTTAAAATATAAAGATCATGAAACAAATGAAGAATTTTGGCCTCACGTAATTGAACCGACTTGGGGAGTTGATCGGTCGGTTTTAGTAGTATTACTTGAAGCATATTGCGAAGAAGAAAACCGTGTCGTTTTAAAGATCAGCCCAAGATTAGCGCCGTATAAAGCGGCGGTTTTTCCGCTTTTAGCCAATAAACCAGAACTTGTAAAATTGGCAAGAAAAATTTATGATGATTTGCGGCCGCAGTTTATGACGGCTTGGGATGACCGAGGCAATATCGGAAAACGCTATTATTCGCAGGATGAAATCGGGACGCCGTTTTGCGTTACCGTTGATTTTGACACACTTCTAGACAAAAAAGTTACCGTTCGCGACAGAGATACAATGAAGCAAGAAAGAATAGCGATAGAAAGATTAGAAAATTATTTAAGCGATAAATTAAATGTATAAAAAAACTACATTGCCGAACGGGTTAAGAATTATTACCGTGCCAATGGCCAATACCAAAACGGTTACCGTTTTGGTACTTGTGGCGACCGGTTCAAAATACGAAACCAAAAAAATAAACGGCATTTCTCATTTTTTAGAGCACATGACTTTCAAAGGCACGAAAAAGCGTGGAACGCCATTAGCCATCGTCGAGCCCCTTGATAGAATCGGCAGCCAATATAATGCTTTTACTGGTCAGGAATACACCGGATATTATGCTAAAGCCAATAGCCGGCACTTAGATTTATTGCTCGACATCGTGTCCGATATTACTTTGAATCCCAAATTCAAACAGGAGGAAATCAATAAAGAAAGAGGGGTTATTATTGAAGAGATAAATATGTACGAAGACAATCCGGCAAAAAAAATTGGCGACATCTGGACCGATCTTTTATATGGCGATCAGCCGGCCGGTTGGGACACGGCAGGCAAAAAAGAAATCATTGCTAAATTGATGCGCGGCGACTTTGTTAAATACCACAATGATCATTACGTCGCATCCAAAACTGTCGCGGTTGTTTCAGGGAATATTGAACATGATAATATCGTCCATAAAATAAAAAAACTTTTTAAATCAATCAGCAATGCCAAGGGAAAAGACAAGATTCCAGCCAAAGAGTCCCAAAAAAACCCCGAAATCAAAGTTTTTTATAAAAAAACCGATCAAACTCACATTGCGTTGGGAGTAAGATCTTACAATATTTTTGACAAGCGACGCTACGCGGCCGATGTTTTGGCGACGATTTTAGGCGGCGGCATGTCTTCGCGTCTGTTTCAACTACTTCGAGACAAAATGGGCGCGGCTTATTATGTAAGGACGTTTTCCGATGAGTCAACGGATACAGGCAATCTGGCTACGTGGGCCGGGATAGATAATCGGCGGACTGAAGAAATCATTAAAGCTATTCTTGAAGAATACCGAAAAATTAAGAATATCAAAGTGAGCGCGGCGGAACTGACTAAAGCGAAAGAACACCTGGAAGGCAGTTTGATTTTGGGTATTGAAACGTCCGACGAACTCGCCAGTTTTTACGGTTTCCAGGAAATTTTAAAAAGAGAAATCTTAAAACCGGAAGAGGTGATAAAAAAAATCAGGGCTGTTGCCATTGGCGATGTTTTGGCGGTAGCTCAAGATATTTTCAAGTCCGAAAAACTAAACCTGGCCATCATTGGTCCGTATAAAAATAAAGAACAATTTGAAAATTTACTAAGAATATAATATATCTTCGCTTCGCTCGATATAACAGGTTTGTTCGGCTAAAATCAAAATAAATTTTGATTTTTCCCTCGCTGCCTGTTATAATAAATATTATGGCTTTATCCAATAGAAAAATTATAGAAATTTCACCCAAAACAATGCTTTGGGCGCTTTTAATTGGCGTCTTGGTTGTTTTGCTTTTTATGGTTCGCGACATTATAGCGGTTTTAATTTTTGCCATAATCATTTCTTCGGCGCTTGAACCATTGCTCAGGTATTCTGAAAATAAAAAAATTCCTCGCCTCTTATCTTTAATTGTAATTTATCTTTTATTTTTTGTGTTTTTTGCGGCTCTTATTTATATTATTTTGCCGCTTATGCTTGATCAGCTCCGTGATTTTTCAGAAAATTATCCGACTTATTTCGGTAAAATAGAAGAAGCCGCGGGCACCATAACATTTTTACCCGGACTTTCCGCCAATCTTCATGATTTATTAATTCAGCTGACCGGTCAAATACCAAGTTTTACTTCGCTGATTTCTTACGCTTCATCAATATTCGGCGGCGTTATTTCTTTTATAGTAGTTTTGGTGGTTTCTTTTTATCTGTCTTTATCCAGGGGCGCCTTAGATGATTTTTTAAGTTCGGTAATGCCGCCCCAATTTGAGGCCTATGCTCACGGCTTATGGATTCGGGCTCAGAAAAAAATGGGTCGTTGGCTGCAAGCCCAAATGCTTCTAAGTATTTTTATGGCGGTAGTTGTCGGCTTTGGCCTTTGGATTCTAGGAGTAAAATACGCTTTTCTTATTGCCATAGTTGTAGGTGTATTGGAAATCGTTCCTTTTGTCGGTCCGATAGTAGCCGGCGGTCTCGCAACGATTTTAGCATTGTCACAATCAGCAATTTTGGGGCTTTGGACCCTTATTTTTTTTATTGCCGTTCAACAACTTGAAAATCATATTTTAGTTCCGCTTCTTATAAAAAAACTAGTTGGACTTAATCCGGTAGCGGTTATTCTTGCTATTTTAGTCGGCGCTAAATTAGGAGGAATTTTAGGAATTCTTTTAGCCGTTCCTTTGGCGGCGGTGGTTGATGAATTTTTTACCGATATAGCGAAAAAACGGCCGGCCGATTCTCCGATTGGATTTACGTCTGCGCTCGCAGAAGATATAAAATCAGAAAAACTAATATAGTGATAATAAATTTTATATTTTTATTATTTTTAGGCGGCCTCATCGTTCTGAGTTCTTTTTTATTTGGTTGGTATTCTGACTTGACATCACTATTCAGTTGGTGGGTAGCTAATAGTATTCATTTTCTCGGCGGAATTTACGCTTTTTTCTTTGTTAAATTTGTTTTTAACGCCACGCGCAGGTATCACAAAACAGAAACCGACTTTTTAATGAAAATTATAATTTTTACCGGTAGCGCCTTAATAATGGGAGTATTGTGGGAGTGGTATGAATTTGTTTTTATTTATCATTATGGAAATGGTGTTTTTGGATTGCTTCCGAAAAGTATTACCATTTATTATGATACCATGACCGATTTAATGTTTGATTTGCTCGGTGCCGCATTGGCCGGAGTTTATTTAGTTATTAAAAATGGCAAAAACAAATAAAAAATTTTACGTAACAACTTCAATACCCTACGCGAATGCCGGCCCTCATATCGGGCATATTTTAGATCCTTTGGCGGCGGATGTTTTAGCGCGATATAAACGGATAAAAGGAAATAAGGTTAAATTTTTAGTGGGGACCGATGAACATGGCGCTAAAATATCAAGAACCGCAAAAACACAGAACAAAACTCCGCAAGAATTAGTTAATGAAAATTCAGTAAAATTTAAAGAGCTTAAAAAAAATATTAATCTTTCTTGGGATGATTTTATCCGTACAACCGATAAAAAACGCCATTGGCCCGCTGCTCAAAAAATGTGGCGAAACTTAATTAAATCTAATGATATTTATTGGAAGAAATATCATGGGCTTTATTGCGTTGGCCATGAAGCATTTATTACAGAGAAGGATTTAAAAAATGGAAAATGCCGTGATCATCAAAGAGAGCCAGAAGTTATTGAGGAAGAAAACTGGTTTTTTCGACTTTCTAAATATTCCAAAAAAATTGAATCTGCTATTATTTCTGGCAAGTTTAAGATAATTCCCGAATCCAGGCGAAACGAGATACTTTCTTTAATTAAAAGCGGTCTGGATGACGTTAGTTTTTCTCGTCCGGCCAAGGATTTATCTTGGGGGATTCCGGTTCCCGATGACCCAACTCAAACCATATATGTTTGGTGCGATGCTTTGGTAAACTACATTTCTGCGATTGGTTACGGCTCAACTCGAAGTGTTGATATATCGAAATTTAAATATTGGTGGCCGGCAGATTTACAAATCATAGGAAAAGATAATTTAAGATTTCATGCGGCTATTTGGCCGGGGATGCTTTTTTCGGCGGGGTTGCCGCTGCCCAAGCGCCTGTTTGTCCATGGATTTATAAATGTAAGGGGCGATAAAATGTCAAAAACCGTTGGCAATGTTATTGCACCAGAAGAACTTATTAAAAAATATGGCATTGATCCTGCGCGATACCATTTTCTGCACGAATTTCCTTATTCAGATGATGGCGATTTTACATATGAAAAATTTGAAGAGCGCTATAATGCCGATTTGGCGAAAGGACTCGGCAATTTAGTGGCGCGAGTTTTAACATTGGCGCAAAAAGCCCGCCTTCGCCAAGGCTTCGGCGGGCGAGGAAAAATCACGCTGCGACAAAATAAGAATTTTATTATTGCGGTAAAAGACGCGGCAAAAAATATTGAAAAATCTATCGGCGAATTGAAATTTAATGATGCGCTTGTTGCCATCTGGCGGCTCATCGCCAAAGGCGATAAATATATAGATGAAAAAAAACCCTGGAATTTAGACGTAGATTCAAAAGAATTTAAAGAAATTATCGGTTCGCTTTTATATTTAATTTCTGAAATTGGCCGGTTGCTTGCCCCGTTTCTGCCCGAAACTTCGGAAAAAATTGCCAATGCGGTTAAAGGCAAAAAATCAATCGCTCTGTTTCCCCGTCTTCAATAATTTTGCCATTCGTTTATTCCTGTCTGCCGGCAGGCAGGCGTAAAAGATTCATTATTCGTTGATTTATGTTGTTCGATTCTCATTGCCATCTTCATTTTCGTCAATTTGATAATGACCGCGAAGAAATTATTAAAAAACTCCGCGATTTTAACATTGGGGTAATAAATATTGGGACCGATTTGGAAGAGTCCGAAAAGGCGGTTGAATTGGCTAAAAAACATCCGGATTTTATGTGGGCTTCGGTCGGCTTGCATCCAAATGATAATTTGAAAGAAAATTTTGATATTGATAAATACAGAAAATTGGCAAAAAATGAAAGTGTCGTCGCAATAGGCGAGTGCGGCTTTGACCGCATAAGATCTCTCGAGACAGATTATGCGGTTAGGCAAAAAGAGATTTTTATTAAACAAATTAAACTGGCAAAAGAATTAAACAAGCCGCTTGTTTTACATTGTCGTCCTTCAGTTAGTACTCAAGATGCTTACGAAGACGCCATCAATATTATTAAAAATTTTCTCCCTACGGGAGATCCCCCGAAGGGGGAAAAATTTAATGGGGTGGCCCATTTCTTTTCCGGTTCCAAAGAAACCGCCAAAAAATTTTTGGACTTAGGATTTTATATTTCATTTGCCGGTCCAATTACTTTTGCGCCGGAATATAAAGAGATTGTGGAATTTGTTCCGCTAAACAGGATTTTAGTTGAAACCGACGCGCCTTTTGCGGCGCCGGCGCCGTATCGCGGGAAACGCAACGAACCGGCTTATGTTGAATTTGTGGCGCGCAAAATTGCTGAATGGAAAGGCCTGGATTTTGAAGAAGTGGCGCAGCATACCGCGGAAAACACCAAAAAACTTTTTCAAATAAAATAAAAAAAACCGCGTAAAACGCGGTTTTTTCGCCGACTGGCGAACTAATTATTCCCCAAATTTAATTCCTTGAGCAAGCGGCAAATCATTTAACCAGTTAATTGTGCAGGTTTGCCGCCTCATATACGCTCTCCAGGAATCGCTTCCGGCTTCCCGGCCGCCTCCGGTTTCTTTTTCTCCGCCAAAAGCTCCGCCGATTTCGGCGCCGCTGGTCCCGATATTTACGTTGGCGATCCCGCAATCGCTTCCGCGGTGGCTTAAAAATGTTTCTGCCGCTATAAGATTGTTAGTGAAAATGGCCGAAGAAAGCCCCTGCGGCACATTATTATTTACTTCAATCGCTTCTTCCAAATCACTGACTTCAGTGATGTAAAGAATAGGCGCAAATATCTCTTCCTGAATAATTGGCATCATTTTATACGCTTTCACAATAGTCGGTTCGACGAAAAATCCGGATCCTAAAATTTTTCCGCTTCCATAAATAATTTCACCACCCTGTCCTTTTATTCTTTCAATAGCAAAAGTCATGTCATTTACGGCGCGTTCATTTACCAACGGTCCCATAAGAGTTTTTGGGTTTAACGGATCACCAATTGTA
>Ga0209542_10009902_pt1 | contig 17355 bp, 19 predicted proteins | sample RifCSPhighO2_01_FD_184028 | JGI IMG/M metagenome (GOLD analysis project Ga0209542, IMG submission 184028) | Soil microbial communities from Rifle, Colorado - Rifle CSP2_plank highO2_0.1 (SPAdes) (version 2) | ecosystem: Environmental > Terrestrial > Deep subsurface > Rock core/Sediment ...
GCAATTCGAAGTTTCGCAAGAAACGAGAACTAAAAATTCTTCCAGAATTTTTTTGGAAGCGAGGGCTCGCGGCTTTTGATAAGCTGCGAAGCGAAAAATTTTGCGAATACCCCGCAGCTTGCTGTGAAGGAGCGAAGCGACGATGGGATCGCAAAATTTTAGGCAATCTCTTTATCATCTTAAAATTATTTTTCTTAATTCTTTATTTAAGTTGGTCAACGTTATATGAGATTTCTCTTTTGGAGCTTCGGAATCATTTCTTAAGAAGTTTTCAATGCAAGAATCAAATTTAGCAATGTTTTGTATTATTTCCTTTTCTCTTCCTTGTGATTTTAGCGTTATAATTTCTCGTAATTTATTCTGAACATTTTTATCTAAAAGATCATTTCCCTTGTCTAATGTTTCAAGAAAGGATATTGGAGGTAGAGTTTTTTTACGCGCCACCCATTTTGCATTCACTAAACCCCGAAATGAGTAAAGATATATTTTGCAAGTTATATCATTTCCAGATTTAAGATATTTAAGATAATTATTGCGGCACATTGATTTGTAATGATGATATAACGCTATTTTATTGAAATTGTTTGCGGCAAATTCTTTGAACACTTTATTTTGTTTTCCGTAATAGATGATATCTGTCTCGAGCCATTCAATCGCTGTTGGATTAGAATCAGACAGCATTTTGACATATTTAAAAACATCAAATCCGCTTATGTCAATAAACGATCCTTCTGTCGGAACCTTGTTTAACTTCTTATCAAGAGCAATCTGAATTACTTCCTGCGGTTTATTGATTTGTATATAATCTTTCAAATGTCTTGCAAAAACAAATCTGACATCATAGTCGCTGTCTTCACTTGACATGCGCCAAGCTCTGCTGCCGTTTTCTACAGCGAATAGAATTTTCATCTTATTCTCTTTTTCTAATTTTTTGCAGATTTGTTTTATTTCTTTTTTCATTTTAAGATATAACTACTCTATCATCCTGTGCGATTAAGTCTATTACTTTAACTCCCGCAGACGATTGGATTGTTCCTTCTATTACCACGTTGCTTGTGAATATTATTATGTTTTCTCCCGTGTTCGTCGTTACATTGAATATTATGTTGTTTCCATTAATTTGTATTTCATTCACGCCTTCAGGAATGTAACCGGCTATCTTGATTTTTGAAGGTTCTCCGGAGTAGAAAACTGATTCTGCTGACGAGATTAATTTGTTTGCGAAATCATTGACTTGCTTTATTTTTATGTTATCTTTTATTGCCGAGGTATAGATGAATGCGATCCCCAATATTGCTAAAACAACGAAGGTTACGAATCCAACTATGAGCAAGTATTCTGTCGAAATCTGGCCTCTTTTCATGTGAATTGACGAAAAGGAAAATATATATATCTTGGTGTTGAGATCTGTGTATATTCTTTAGAGAACTTTGCAAAATTCGGTCGTTAACGACCGAAAAATCTAATTAGTCTTGTGTTCTTATAGTCAACCAATTTAGTCTTTCAGTTCCAGTCGTTCGATTGGTTGACTATAGTAAACCAACTAAGTTTTTAGGCTCTTCGTGTTGGTTTACTATTAGCGGAGCAACTAAAAACAACCGAAATATTTAGTTGGTCTGCTCTACCTCAAGATTTTCCAAATCTTGATGGTCGTCAAGAACTTTGTTCTTGAGGATTCATTGTAAGAATTCTTGGTGCTTGAAGCTTCGTCAGAAGCGATGGCTCAAGAGCGAAGCTCTTGGTGTTGACGGACCAACAGCCACCGAAATCCGAAGTTCCGTAAGGGGAACGAGGACTTGCGGAACCAAAGGTTCAGCATTGGATTTAGTTGGTCTGCTATAGATGATATGAGAATTCAGGGAGTATAATTCAACCCCTCAGAACTTTTTACGGATAAAACCGTTGATTATAACACCGAGCGAAAGGTTTTATCCGTTAGAGAAAACCGAACCAAATGTATTATAATTATCGGTTTTCTCTATATTTTCCATTTTGGTTTAATACCCCTCAGCTTGCTGTGAAGGAGCGAAGCGGCGAGGGGATCGCAAAACATAAAAAACTTTCAGTTTTTTGGGCGCAAAAATTTTAATTTTTGTGTTTTAGACAGTCTCTTTATTTTCAATTCCAAACATAAATATTGAGGTTCTTTATTTTATTATCCTGAATAACAACTCTCGTTGTCTTAACTAAATTATTCTCTGAAGCAGGGGCATTTCCAATGCCAGTAATTATCTCCTCTCCAACATCAATAGGTTCTTCAAAAAAAACATAATAGTGGTTTTCAACATTCAGCAATCTTTGAGATTTTTGATAATCGCTATTAGTCAAATCATAAAATTGTTTCCACTTTGTATCATTCACAACTCCCGCGCTAAGTATTCCTATAGCGATTACATCATTTATTTGCCAATTTTCAGGAAATCCCTCAGATAACAAACTGTCTCCGATAATCTCTCCTTCGTAAACTAAAGAATTGAAAACCTCCTCCCTTTCAGTCGGGAAATTTAAAACATAAACAAAGAAGAAAATCAGACCAGCTAAAAAAATTACAGTTGCAATAATTAAATCAAAACCCCATGCTTGAGCTTTTTTTGCTTTCATTCTATCCTTTCTCTACCATATCAGAAACAGGAGTAGTTTTAAGGGAAACTCCGCCATTACTAATCTCAAAAGGATAAACCATCTTAGAATGTTTGGTTCCTCTCATTTTTACAACCTCTAAAAATCTCTGTCTCTTTCCTTCGTATCTGATAAAATACAAAAATGTCAAACTATCTACTTCAAATTCCAGAGTTTTTGGAGCGCTTCTCACAATACCCAGTGAAGGATCTTCTTCCAAAGTCAGCAAAGCTGTTGCATCCCATTCTCGTATCATACTAAACAAAGACAATGCCGCCTCTCTTTTCTCTAATTCATCCTTAAACAGCAAAGCAAACGAAGTAATACTATCAATAACTATCCTCGTTACTTTCTTACCCAAGATAACTCTCTCTATCTCTCCACCTCCTTCTTCCAGCATCGTCTTAACTTTAATCGGGCTATATTCCAAAAAAGTAAAAAGCCCTTTCTTTTCATAGCTTTCTAAGTCCCAGCCAAATCCTTTCATGTTCTCATAAAATTGCTCTTTGTGTTCTTCAAAAGTAACATACAAACAATTTTCTCCCTTCTTCATTCCGCCGACTAAAAACTGCGTTGCAAAAATAGATTTTCCACTCCCAGAACCACCGACTAATAAATTTGTCGAGTTCTTCTCAAATCCTCCGCAGACCAATCGGTCATAATTAGGAACACCAGAAGCAACTCTCATGTCTTTCCCATTTTTCACAACGCTCTTCTTCAAAATTTTAGCAGATGGTTTTTTCTTAACTTCTTTCTTTTTATCAACAGAAAAAATTTTCACGCTCTTCTTCAAAATTTTAGCAGATGGTTTTTTCTTAACTTCTTTCTTTTTATCAACAGAAAAATTTTTCACACTCTTTTTTTTAATTACCATGCCTTCTCATATCAAAGAATGTATAAAAAGTTAACTGACGTTTAGAAAACATAATTCTGACTTCCGATTTCAAACAAAGGCAATGGTTCGATTTCTCTTATCAAAATAAAATCCTTCTGGGCTTTCGTTATGATAAAATCCAATTCTTTAAGATTTTTCACAGACAAAGTCACAAGCATATTTATTTCCCCAGCAGTAATACAGCCATAAGAGCATCCTTCAACTCTGGAAAAATAGTCACATATTTTTTCCAACTCTTTTGTATTTGTGGTCATGCATTTTATTGCTAAAGCATAATTTTCCAAGTCAAGAGCAGACGGTCTTATCATGGTTCTATAATTTAAGATAACGTCTTCTTTCTCAAGTCTCTTAATTCTTTTTCTAACTGTTTCTCGCGTTGTGCCGATTTTTATAGCGATTTGCAAGTTCGAAAGGCGGGCGTTTTTTGTTAATTCTCTTAAAATCCTAATATCCATTTTATCCAAATACTTTTTTTCTATATTTTTCTCAGAAATTCTAAACTCCTTAACTCCGAATAAACTTCCGAATGTGTCTTTAAATTCTTTGATATGCTGAGTAAAAGTCCAATGAGTAATTTTGTTTCCGAATGAAGAGAACAATTTGTTCACAAAATTCTCTAGATCGTTTTCCTTAGTAACAGAAAAAGTCAGGACATAATTCCATCTTCCCCCGCTATTGCCAATCCAGTGAACAAGAGGTAAACTTCTTAATTTAGAAATTGTTTTTGTTCTTTCGACGCCTTTCATGTTCAGGTAAATAGTGTAAATTGCGTCTGCAAAAAAACGAAGATTTATTCTCGCCTGATAATTAATTATCAAGTTCTCTTCTAATCTTTTCAATCTATATTGCACGACCTCTCGAGACATTCCAGTCCTCTTCGCCAGAATAGTCAGGGGAATGCGGGCATTCTCAATAATATTTTGCATTATCTTGTAATCCTTCTTACTTTTTAACATTTCGTCCATTATATCACGTAATAAGTTGCCATTTTATATATTTTTTGGTAGGAAGTTTTATTTATGGAGGGTTTTGTGTGATTGGAGGAAAAATGGCTGGAAAAAGTAAAATGAAAAGTGAAGTGGAAGGAAAAAAATTAGCTGGAACTCGTTTAACTCAAGATGACGAAAAAGTCTTTACAAATGTATTGCGTACGGAGGGGTTTAATCCAAACTTCAAACATCTAAAAAAAGAAGAGTATGCTATTTTTGAAAATGCTCTTTATGAAGTAATACGACAAAGAGGGGCAGTGTGGTATGCTGATTTTGTCATGCCCTTTGGTTCTTATGTAAGAGAATTATATTCTGCTGATCCAACTAAACAAGTAATACTATATTCAGATAGCCGCGCGGGTGTTCGTAAGAGTGAATTATTTGATGAGTATTTAGAAAGCGAAAGGAGTGTTGTTAATAGAATGCTTGATTTAGTTAAAAAAGGAAGCAAAAAGCCAATAGAAGATGTAAAGTTTGAAGATGTCTCCTCGAAATTTGATTATCATGCCCGCGATTATTATCAAAAGATATTCTTTGAATTGCAAACAGCTATTCGGAATGGAAAAACAATTGAGGGATTCATAGAAGAATCTGCTAAAACCGAGAGCGACGCAAAATTTAATGGTCTTATGGATGTTCATATAAGACGCCCTCTGGAACATCTAATGAGAAGAGCATCGAAATTTTCTGTTTCAACTCCTCTTTATTTTTTTAGAAAAAAGCACTTGACAGGCGAATTTGACTCTCTATCATCCAACGTTGTGCAAAGGAGAGAGTTTGAAGAAGAAAACAGGGAACTCCAACAATTATACAAAGAAACTATTTTTGGGCGTGAAATGGAATTTTCTGGACATTTTTTTGATTACGCTCCATTAAGGGGAATATTTGATCAATGCTTAATGGCTTATACATCGGAAGAAACAGCAATGCAATTTATGGAGAGAATATTTAGTTTTCACGTATGTGTTGGAAAGAGAATAGGATTGACAGTAGATTATGTAGACCAATTAAAACCAATAAGTATTGGAAAAGAAGAGTTGTGCTCTAAACCAGTTGCTGATTTGGACTTTTCAGTTAGGGCAAGAAAAACTCTACAAAGACTCAGTGTGACAACAATCAGCGAATTAGTTAATTTAACAGAAGAAAATCTTCTATCTATCAGAGGTTTTGGTCAAAAAAGTTTAATGGAAGTGCGAAAGAGACTCAATGATTTAGGATTAAAACTCAGAGATAATTAAAACCAGTTAGTTGTAATCCTATCTAACCCAGAAAATCCGTAAAATACCTCAATATCACGATTCTCGCCATAAAAAATATCGCAATACTCAAAACAATCATCGGAACAATAAATTTCAATCCTTCCCTCTCTTTTCCTTTGCTGACTAATCCTAAAACTAAAGCTGCAAAGAATGCGGTAGAGACCATAAAGAACAATGCAAAATACAGAATGAATTCTGGAGAGACATTAATTTCGGTCAGGGAAAATGGAAGATTAACGCTCAAAGATTGATCACTCGGCAATCCGGAAACAATATTTGTCAATACTTCAACCAGCACTGAAGACAAGCCGAACAATATCGGAGCACCGAGAGAAACCGCAAAGAAAATAAAAATAACATACATCAAAACATTTGAAGCCGCTCTCTTCTTCACAAAAACCCTTTCCCTCATATTTGAAGAAACTTGTTCTAACAAAACGCTCAAATTTCCTCCCGACCTTATTCCGGAAATTATCAGCAAAACTGTTTTTTTGATTTCATCAGACTCAATTCTCCTTGCCATATCCTCCAAAGCCCTGCTAATTTCCTTGCCAGTAATAATTTCCTTGCCCAAACTCGAGATTTCCTTATCTAACGGAGCAAATTCCTTCCTCGAACTCATCAATAATGCCCTGTCAACAGTCAAACCCGCCCTCAAATTAGCCGCCATCAAAGCAACAAAATCGGGAAAAGCCAGCTCCATCTTCTTAATGTCGTTATATCTGTTCAATTTCTTTCTAATTAGAAGATAAACAATAACTAAAACAGTTAAAAGAATCATTCCTATCAGAACTTTAAACTGGCTAAAAATAACCAATCCGATAGCGATAACAAAAAGAAATAATAACGCAAGAAAAATCACGAATCTCTTTTTGTTTGGATTCATCCCAACTTTCCTTGACTCTCCCTGTCTGGATATTTCTTCCTTCATTTCTTTCGTCTTCACGTTCTCTTCTACTTTAATCAATTTCTCTTCTAACTTTTCATGTTTCTTTTCTAATCTAAAAATTATTTTCTCTTTCTTCAGTTCATGTTTTTCTTTTTTTCTGATTTCTTTTTTCAAAATCTTGTCCCGCTTCTTCTCATCTTTCTTCTTTCTCTTCTCCAACTTTATTTTTTCCTTAAGTTTCTTATCCATCATAACAAACTCGGTCTAATTGATTTAATTACTCCCAAAAACATTATCTGGATAACCATGACAACTAAGAACAAGCCGACAAACATTCCCGTCGTTATATTTGCAGGCATATTAACCAACGAGGATATAACAGTCAGGAAAGTAATAGACAAGGCAGGGATAATGACTGAAATCAACATGTAGAACATAATAGTTGGGTTCAATTTATTTCCATATTCCTGAATCTGTATTAATTGTTCCTCGCTCAAAGATTTAATGCTCTCCTCAATTACAATCGTGATGTCTCCTCCGGCCTTCATCCCGTTGCTAATCTGCCATAACGCTCTCCTGAAAAAAGGAGAAGAATTTTTCTCTCCAATTTCTTCCAAAACTTCCATCTCTGCATAGCCAGCATTAATCTTCTTTACAATCTTCTGAAATTCCCCGCTTAATTCTTCATAATCAGAAGAAGAAATATTAACTAATATACTAAACAAAGGTATTCCGGAACTAAGCTGAACATGCATATCCTGCAAAGCAGGAATCAAATTTCTCTCGATATTTTTTTGCTTTCTTGTATCGAAAACTTTTGGGTAAACCAGTCTGGAAAAAAACACAAACCCTGAGAAAATAATTGACAGTCCGAGAGCATATAAAATTCCATTTCCAACTTTTAAAACAACGAAAATTGTAGACGAAACAATAAACAAGATAATAAAACTAAAAAAAAATCCGCTCAAACAAATTCCGAGATAATCTTCTCTGCTAATCTCTAAATCTGCCTGCTCTAAATAATTGGACAGCTTTGTTTTCTTAGTCTTAAAAAATTTCTTAAAAAACTTGGACCTTGTAGAAAGTCTCTCGATTGGTGCACGGCTAAATGGAATTTTAAACTTCATCTACACCTCCAGAATTCTGCTCTTATCATTCTTTTTAATTGAACTCAATAACAATTCCTTGTTTCTATAATAAAGATTCATAACCATCCCGAATTCTTGTAAACTTCTGATGTTGTTTTTAACAAGCCAGTCCAGAATGCTCGTTTTCTCCTGCAAGTCTGTTTTAATCTGCGATTGAGACATCCCGGTGTTTCTGCTAATATCCTCGAAAAATCTCGAGCTGGTACTGTGAGCGACAATTCTATCAGCATCTGGAATCCAACGATACAAAATATTAGATGTTGCAGATTCTGCGGCTGCTTCGTATTCCGCAACCTGCATGACTCTCCTGATTCCTTTTTTCCTATCTCTAAACATAACAACATTCAAATTCACAGCTTTCAGCAAATTAGGAGGAACATTTAACGGCGGATTAACTAAACGGGATATGGTTTCTGCAGCAGAATCAGCGTGAACAGTCGCAAAAACACTGTGCCCGGTATGCATGGCCTCAAACAAAACCATCGCTTCCTGCTGCTTTCTCATTTCTCCCAAAATAATTCTATCCGGCCTCATTCTCAAACTATTTATCAGCAAATCCAGCATGCTAACTTCTCCCTTTCCTTCAGGGTTAGGAGTCCTCGTTACCAACGGAGTCCAATATAAGAAATCTGGAAGCATTAGTTCTCTCGTGTCTTCAATGCTTATCATCCTCTGATTCGGCGGAACAAAAGGCATGCAGGCATTCAAAAAAGAAGTCTTGCCGCTTCCAGTTCCTCCTGAAATCAAAACATTCATTTCAAACTCAGTTGCCAACCAAAGCAAAGCAGCGATGTTAATATCACAGGTTTTATTCTTAATAAAATCAATCATGGTGAAAGGGTCTCTTGCAAATTTCCTAATCGTAATCGTGTTCCCTTTCGTATTAATAGGATACAAAACAGCATTGACTCTGTCTCCGGTGACAAGATGAGCATCCAATAAAGGATTCAAAATAGTAATTTGTCTTCCAACTCTCCTCGCAATGATATTCGAATAATTCACAATCTCATCTTCTTTATCAATAGTAATATTCGTCATAAGCCAGCCATATTTTTTACTGTAAACTCTAATCGGCTCTTTCGCAGATGGAATCACAATCTCTTCCAAATTAGGGTCTCCGACTAAAAACTCTATCCTTCCGAGCCCTAACATCTCCTGCATTAAAGTGCCGACTAAAAAATTTTCTATCTTAGAATCTAAGTGAGGCAGTCTCTCGTGAAACAATCTTTGAGCATCTCTCATAAACCTCTCCTTGATTTTAAAAAACATAGACGGATCCGTCAATTCTTTCATACTGACAGTTGTAACTGAAATTAATTCGTTTCTAATCTCATTCAACAAAGTGGCAGTTGCAAGGCTAATGGGGGGAATTTCCAAGTTATAAACAATCATCAAATGTTCCTTCCTGATTTCAATCTCTGCTTTAGCTCCATCAACCTCAATCTGATATTTTTCCAATAAATCTCCCTTCGGTTTTTCAATATGTTCTTTCAATGACTTCTCGACATCCTTAACTTCATCAAAATCTTTTTTCATAACTTCTTTATTTTCAGAAGAATGAAAGGATTTTGGCATGAACCTATTATGAAAATTTAGAAAACCTTTATGTTCATCTTCCGACTCTTTTTTCTTTTCAGGATTTTTTTTTGCAGATTTATTCTCTTTAAACTTGTCATTCAAACTTTCTTCCGTGCCAATATTTTTATTTCTAACTCCCTTCTTACTTTTCATATCTCCTCTTTTCTTTTTCATTTTTCTTTTTCAACCAAAACAATCTCAGGATCTCCAACTCTTGGATAATCTATATTAGCAAGTTTTCCTGATTCTAATATTTTTGCCCATTCATGGACAACTTTTCCATGAACATTAAACGCTTTAGCAATCACTCCAAATCCGATTCTCTTCCGCTCCTGCAAGGCGCCATACAACTTATCCAAATCAGTATCGCGCTCCCCTTTTATTTTTCCAAGACTAATCTTCAATTCATTGAATTCATCTCTGGATCTGGATCTGCTTCTGGCAAATGCAATAATCATAAACATAAAAACAGCAATCCATTCTCCAATAACTATAATTTGAGAAATAGAAGAATCAATTGAATAAATTCCTGTTGCGTCTTCTCCTACGTCTCTCTCTCCAACAGAAAGCCCGGAAAGCCCTGTCTCTCTAAAGCCCTGAATTCCTGTTCCAAAAAAATAAAAATGTCCTGTCGTATGTACTATCGCAATAAAAATCAAAACAACTGCAAACATAAATAAAAATCTCGACCTCTTCATGTCTTTCTCAGTATAATGAGATTTAAAATATTAACTATTAGGATTTTTCTAAAGAGTTAGTTTCAATTTTTGCAAATTATGACGTCCTCCCCACCCTAAAGGTTTGCCTGCGGGCAAATCGCCTTCGGCGAGTGGGGTTTCCAAAAATTACTCAAGCCCGTGATGTTTTCTTCGATTACGGATGTATTCGGCAGCAACATCTTGTTCGCTTTTTTATAATCATTCGAATAGAAAAAGATTGCCGCAATTCACTCCATCTTGAAAGATGGTAGATTTCTTGCGGGTTTATTTGAAGATCAAAGAACTGATAGCGTCTATGAAGCACAAGAGGAATTAGGAAGAAAGAAGTACAGCCAACGGGGTAGAACATTATAATTTCCAACCATAATAATCTTAAACTCATTTCTGTTTAATTCTTTATGGGATTTTTTTCCAAGCTAAAGGAATTTTTCTCTGAAGAGAATATATTTCCTGAAATAAAAAAACTGACGATAACAGAATTAGAATCATGGCTCGACTCGCATACAGAAGCAATTTTCGATACAGCAAGCGAAGAAATTAAGAATATCAGGACGGCAATAGCTCAAGAGAAAAGTCAGCTTTCAATAAATCTCTCGAATTTAGAGAAGGCGGAACTAAAAAATAATATGATCCCAGCTCGCGTGAAACACATAATGCAAGGCAATAGGGAGATATACCTGCAAAGAATGAATTCTCTTTCAGATCAAATATCAATTCCGTTAGATTTCCATGGTTTGCTGCAATTTACAAATTCTTTTGACGAGAATCTTTCAAAATTCGAAAAAAGTATTGCTAAGAATCATCATGTCATGCTGGAATTTTTTGTGAAAGAAACAACTGCGGTTTCAACAAATGTGAAGAACATTGACAGACAAATAAAAGAAATAAAGCAAAGACTGGAAGATAATAAAATCTTCAGGTTAAATGGGCTAAAGCATAAAACAAAGGAGCTTCAAAGCAAAATTAGACGAAGAGAAGAGAAGAAAAAAGAGATCTCCCATATTAGAGAAAAACTTGAATCGAAAAAAACAGAAATTGAAAACAAAGAAAATAAAATAGAGTCGCTAAAAATATCAGAAGATTATGGCGAGTTTCTTTCACTAACAGAAGAAAAAGATAATTTCTCTCTGGATCTCGCAAATCTAATATCTAAAATCTCACATTCTTTCTCTGAAATTGAGGCGGCACTAAAAAAATATTCAAATTCGCGTCCTGAAGATAAGCTAATTAAATGTTATCTCGATGATCCGATAAAAACTCTTTTAGAAGATAAATCATTAGATATCGCAAAAACCCTAAAAAAGATAAGAAATGCCGTAGAAATTAATGAGATAGAATTGAAAGAAAAGAAGAGAGAGAAAACAATTAATGAGTTAGGGAAACTTTCAGAATTCTACTTCAGGGATTTCCTCCAAAGGCAAAGAGAACTGACAAAAAATCTGCAGGCAATATCTAAAGAAATAGAGAACTCGATAATGAACAAGGAAATTAAAAAACTAAAAGAGGATGTAAAGGAGGATAAAGCAAAACTAGCAGAAGATAAAATCCCTTTAAACAAATTAGAAAAAGATTTTAAGGAAATAGAAATTTCAGCTTTAGAGTCAGAAATCGAAGACGAAATCCTTAAAAATTTGAATAAGCAGATTAAGATTATAACGGAGAACATAAATAAAGAGATTTCCGATAATCTGGTTAGATTTTAGTTCGGAAATCTCTAGGACATCTTTCCCTAAAAAACTAACATAATCAGGGGAAAGATGTATAATTGAACGTTGCTTTTATGTTCCCAGAACATGTACATTGCGAAGTGGAAATGCCTTTGTCAATGTCGCCGTCGAGGGCGTTGCAATATTTGAAAGGAGGATCGTCGTATAGTAAACCAACTTAATTCTTCGGTTTTCGTTGGTTGGTTTACTACCTCAAGAATGCTGACAGTTGCATTCTTGAAGGCACCCAAGACCTCAAGATTTTCCAAATCTTGATGGCCGTCAAGAACTTTGTTCTTGAGGATTCATTGTAAGAATTCTTGGTGTCAGCGGAGCAACAAAGAGCAACCGAAAGACTTTGTTGGTCTGCTATATCTTTTCTTTCGGAAGCATCCTAAAGCCAGATTGAGATATCCAAAAGGACATCTCTGGAGTCGTGGAAAGTTCGCGGCATCTGTTGGGTTTGTCCAACAAGATGTTGCTGCCGAATACATCCGTAATCGAAGAAAACATCACGGGCTGGAGTAATTTTTGGAAACCCCACTCGCCGAAGGCGATTTGCCCGCAGGCAAACCTTTAGGGTGGGGAGGACGTCATTTGAGTCTGTTGGTATATCATCGGGATTATCTACATATAGAAGCAGAAGTTGTTTAAAATTCCCCTTGCAAGCTTTGCGTGATTCCTTTCTTTTTTAATTGAGTTATTTCATTCGGCCTGTATTGATAGACAACGTCTCCTTTTTTATCGTCGTCTGGCCAGGGTTCTACGATTACAAAGTTACCGGGGCGGAGCCAGAATTTTCTTCTAAATTTACCTGGAACACGGCAGTTTCTTATTTTATTGTCAGTTGTTTTTATTGACATTCTTTTTCCGCCCAGTCTTTCCAGGACTATTCCGATTAGCTGTCTTTGTTTCGGCAGTTTAACACGCGACGGAATATATTCGGATCTGGATAAAATAGTATTCTGTGTAGATTTTGGATTAGCATGGGGGTCTTCTGTTTCTATTTTTTCAAAATCTCCGAACTCTGATTCTTGCTCTGGTTCCATTAGAATGTAATTGAGGAAGACGTTTATAATTGTTTGGGAGTTAAGATTAAATATCCCCTTCTCTAATTTTATCCGTGATAACTTCATATCTAATTGGGGAGAGAATTAGTTCGACATCGCAGATGGCTTTTTCGATGTATGAAAAAAGCAGATGGGGTGAAAAAAAAGTAGGGAAGATTGAGTATTCTGGAGTTGAAAGTTTGTATTTAGTTGGAGAAGGACAGATGAAAGTTTTTAGCGGCAGGAAAGAGATTAGCGAGAACGACTTACTTAGAAAATTGAAAAGGAAAGATAAGAAATTGGAAACTAAAGTTATTGCTTTCTCTGATTTGAGGAAGAAAGGATATATTGTGAAAACTGCGTTGAAATTTGGAGCAGAGTTTAGAGTTTATGAAAAAGGCGTCAAACCCGGAGAAGATCACGCTGATTGGCTTCTGATTAGTGTTAAAGGATCAGAGGATATGAATTGGCATGAGTTTGCTGCTAAAAGCAGAGTTGCGCATTCAACGAGAAAGAAACTTCTGATAGGTGTTGTTGATGAGGAAGATGATGTTACTTATTACGAAGTTGGGTGGGCGAGATTGTAATTATTTTCTTATAGAGAACTTTGCATAATTGCGTTTTCTTGCAAAGTTCTCTAAGAGAATTTTGAAGAAATCAGAATAATTCAAAATTCTCTATAGAGAGTCCTAAAAAACTTTCAGTTTTTTGGGCACAGAAATTTAGAAATTAAATAAAAATTTCTGTGTTTGAAAAATCCTGTTTTTCAGTTATACATCTTTCCCCTGATTATGTTAGTTTTTTAGGGAAAGATGTCCTAGAGATTTCCGAACTAAAATCTAATCTAATCATCGGAAATCTCTATAACTTGCGAGTTGCAGTAAATCTTAATAATCTCTTTAAAGTCATGTAATGACGACGACAAAATTAAGATTTGATTAGATAATTTTTCTTTTGTTTCTCCTTGACATTGGTTTTCAAGCAAATTGAGGTTATTCAAAGTCGTCTATATTTTGGTCTCTCGTTATAGAAGATAAACTCCAACGATTAAATTTCAGGGTAGTTCCTTTCTGTTTGTTTTTCTAATATCTCTAATAAATCTTTTTTTTGAAGTGTTTTCTTTCCTTTTATCGTTAGTTTCTCTCTTATTTCATTAAGAAGATTGCACGTATGTTCTGTGATACGACCCATTAGCATAAAGAGAACATCTGGATTTGTTCTTATTCCTCTCTCCTTTAAAAGTTTGACTAAATTTTTCTTCTTAATTAATGCTATGCAAATCTTTCTCTTGATTGTGTTAGTTTTTTTTAGGAAAGATCCATTAGAAGTTTTTGGCAAGCTTCTAACCAGATTATCGAAAATCTTCATATTTTTCTTTTTTCTCATGTTAGTTTATTAATAGGTTATGTTTTTTGAATTTTATTTTATTTTCTATTAAGAAACCGTCGATAATATAAGTAGACTCTATTGGCAGTATGAAAACTTGATTCGCTACCCAGTTGCCTTTATATTTTTTTACCAGACCTTCTTCAGAATTTTTCCCCCTTAGCATATTAACTATTCTAACTTTTTGCGAAGAATTTTTCTCAGTTAGGGAATAAGAGTAAAGACTTTTATTTTGAAATCTGAATAATTCTGCTAAGAATTTATTATTTTTTAGACTATAACCCTCTTGTAAGAGTGTGGAGGTTAATGTTGGAAATTTCGTCAAGAACTCTTTAGCAGAAATTACACTGACATGAAATCCCTGAATTCGTATAGGTCCATTTTTATCGGTTATTAGAGCTATATCTATATCTCGGGGGACAGATTTACCTTTCACAACCGAACCGAATAGAATTACATCTAGAACTTCCTCGTCTTTTAATAATGATCTAAGCTTACTTTTTATTTTCCGCAATATTTCTGAGTTCATTTGCATACTCACCTATTTTTAGGGCGTCCTCCTTTGCTAAACGAAGATTGTAAGATTCTCTATAAAGAGAAAATAGTTCTTTAGTTTTTTCATAAATTTTAGGAAAATATTTCTCCAGAAGCTGAAATCTCTCGTTATGATTTTTCGGAAATATTTTTATTTCCCTTCGGATAAGATAATCTGATAAGTTAGCAATTGCACGAAAAAAAGAGGACACTGCCGAGTTATACCTTCTCTTTTTTACATCGTCTTCTGCCGACTCCATCGACTCATCCGCGTTTTCTAATAATTCTTTCATTAATATGTTATTAGAAAATAGATTTTATAAGTTTTTTGGTTAATGTGTTAATTTTGAAAGAATGTGTCAACTACCACCAGTCATCGCTCGCCAATTTCGGCGGCGGCTCGCTATAGACTGGTGGAAATCTTTGGAATTACGGATAAAACCGTTGATTATAACACCGAGCGAAAGGTTTTATCCGTTAGAGAAAACCGAACTAAATGTATTATAATTATCGGTTTTCTCTATATATTACTCTATTCTTTCAAGAGTTGGTTGTATTCCTGTTTCTAATCCTTGATGTCAAGGTTGGGTTTTTATGTGAATTGTGAGAATATTTTGATTTTGAAAGCGAATGAGAAAGAGCAATTAGGAATTTATGTTAAAGAAGAAAGTGTTGTGAGATTAAAAAAGTTGTTTTTGGAAATTTGGATAAATCCCGGACAGTATAACAATATTTATAACATTTTGAAATTTATCAGTAAGATGCAAGAGATAGAAGAGGTTGGCAGAACTAAGGATAAAATTCTTTCGATGCTGCGTTTGCGAGGACCGAGCTTGCCTGTGCAGATTGCCCGAGCGATTAATTTTTCTCCGTTATTTGCTTCTGCTTTTTTGTCTGAATTGAAAGGAGAAGATAAAATTAAGATTAGCAACATGAGAGTCGGGAGTTCGCCGCTTTATTATCTGTCAGGACAAGAAAATATGTTAGAAAAATTTTCTGGCTATCTTAATCAGCGGGAAAAAGATGCTTTATTTTTATTGAGACAGAGAAAAATTTTAGAAGATAATGATCAGACGCCTGTTATGCGAGTTGCTTTGAGGGCAATAAAGGATTTTGCTGTTTCTGTCAAGGTTAATATTAGGGGGGAGCAGAAATTGTTCTGGAGGTATTTTGCAGTACCAGAGGAAGAGGTTATAGAGATTTTGAAGAAAGGTGATGAAAATAAAATTGAAGAAGTAAAGAAGAAAGAAAGTGTTGAAGAAGTGACAGAGAAAAAGCCAGAGACTATGAAGGAGACAGATACTAAAAAAGAGATTGTAAGTAGTCCGAAGCTCGAGGTGCAGAAAGTTTTAGAAGAAAAAAGACCTCTTGCAGAGAGGAAGAAAGCAAAGGTACGGGAGAGTGAATTTGTTATCAATGTTAAAGATTATTTGTCCACTAAAGACATTGAAATTCTTGAAGTGTATGAGGAGAAGAAGAGAGAGTTTGAGGCGAGGATTAGGATTGATACGCTGTTGGGAAAGCAAGAATTTTATTTGGCGGCGAAGGACAAGAAGAGCGTCAGTGATAATGATTTTGCGACGGCGCATCAGAAGGCGCAGGCAAGAAAGATGCTCGCTGTTGTGATGTCTACTGGAGATATGAACAAAAGAGGAAAGGAACATTTAGAAGAGTGGGGGAATATGATTAAGTGGGAGAGGATGGGATTTTGAGGTGATAATTGAAAAACTTTAAATAACCTCGATTCAAAATATTAATATGGGAAGAGTAAAATCGTTGATGATTAAGAAGGCGGCACAGCAGTTGTATGAAGAAGAACCTGAATTTAGTAATAACTTTGAGAACAACAAAAAACTTTTAAAGAATGCGATTCATTACAAAAGTGTCAGGAACAAAGTGGCTGGCGAGATTGTTAAACTGAAAAGGAAAGAAAAAAAGAAACATGCGAGAGTGAACAAAGATGATGATGACGGAAGGGCAGAAGAAGACCTTAGAAAAGAAGAATACTAAATTAATAAACAATTCTATTTTTATCGGGGATAAACCGCTTGTTAATTATGTAGAGGGTTTTGAAAAACCCTGTTTTTCAGTTAACTTACGAGTTACAGTAAATTTTAATAATTTCATTAAAGCCATGTAATGGCGACGATAAAATTAAGGTTTGCTCAGATAATTCTTCTTTTGTTTCCTCTTGGTTTTCAGGCAAAATGAGGTTATTCAAAGTCCTCTATAGAGATTCCCGATAATTAGGTTAGAATTTAGTTCGGGAATCTCTAATACATCTTTCCAAAAAAATCTAACGCAATCAGGGGAAAGATGTATATCAGGGGTGTGATAACCCAGTTTACTATAACGAGAGACGCAAATAATCAACCAATTTGTAGCATCTCTCGAATATAGTGGCAGACAATCTGGTAAAATAATTATGTCTGCCACTATAAGTTAGAAGCTCCAGAAGTTGTAATCAAATCGAGAGGAAAGTTTATTCTCGTTAATACCCCAATGGTCTTGCCTTGGGGATAAAGCGTGATGAAACTGTTGCTCGCTCTTTAAAGCGAGTGTAGAAATTACAAGATTTAAACAT
>Ga0209542_10009903_pt1 | contig 17349 bp, 16 predicted proteins | sample RifCSPhighO2_01_FD_184028 | JGI IMG/M metagenome (GOLD analysis project Ga0209542, IMG submission 184028) | Soil microbial communities from Rifle, Colorado - Rifle CSP2_plank highO2_0.1 (SPAdes) (version 2) | ecosystem: Environmental > Terrestrial > Deep subsurface > Rock core/Sediment ...
GGCTGGAAAGTCAGTGAAAAAAATGTCTGTGTTTTAGGTGGATCCCAAACTACCTTTTTCTTTTTATTCAATTTACTGGCCGGAAAATTTTCCGATGGATCATTCAAAAAAATCCTTTTGCCGATTGTCCCCGAATATATCGGCTATGAAGATCAGGGATTGGAGCAGGACTATTTTGTCTCTTTTAAACCTAAATTTAACATTATGGATGACCACACCTTTAAGTACGGGATTGATTTTGATGCCTTAAAAGTTACCGATGATATATCGGCTGTTTGTGTTTCCCGGCCGACCAATCCTACAGGTAATGTTGTTACCGATGAAGAGGTTGAGAGACTTATTAAAATATCCGGTAAAGCAAAAATTCCTTTGATAATAGACAGCGCATACGGTGCGCCTTTTCCCAATATCATTTTTACAGATGTAAAGCCTTACTGGACTGAAAATATTATCAATGTTTTTAGTTTTTCTAAAATTGGTTTGCCCGGAGCAAGAACTTCGGTAGTTTTAGCAAATGAAGAAATTATCAAAGCATTGGCTGCCATCAATGCCATTGTTTCTTTAGCTCCTTCGAATTTAGGACAACATTTGATTTTAGACTTGTTAAAAGCAAATAAGATCTTAAAAATTTCCAACGAAATAATAAAACCTTTTTATCAAAAAAGGTCTGAGGAGTTAGTTAAATATTTTCATTCGGTTATGGATCAATCTTTGCCTTATTATTTACATAAATCAGAGGGGGCATTTTTCTTCTGGCTTTGGTGTAAAGATTTACCAATTGACTCATACGAGCTTTATAAGAGATTAAAAGCCAAGGGGGTAATTGTTGTTCCGGGAAACTACTTTTTTCCGGGGTTAAAAAAGGATTGGAAACATAAAAAAGAATGCTTAAGGATTAGCTATTGTCAGGATATAGAATTAGTTAAAGAAGGGTTTAAAATAATTGCGGAGACAGTAAAAGAAGCGTACTAAAATAGCTAATTAGTTAGGTTCTTTCCGCTCCTCGTTTAGCCGCCCAAGTTAAGGCTGCAACGGTAGCTATTGATGATAAAATTATGCCAGCGGAAATGCCGATAATGCTAGGCCAGGGTGAGCTTGAAGGATCAGTTATAGGAGTTGGTGAGGGTTCTGGCGAAGCTTGCGCTGAAGCCCTTCCAGGTTCAATTAGTGCATAAGCCGCGCTTCCCCCTATTCCCGCCAGAAAAAAGCGTCTACTAATCCGAGTTTCATTTTCTGATGTCATGTTGATATAATACTATAAGTTTATGAATAAATCAAAATTCATTAGTTTGAAAAATGCAACTATTCGCCTCAAAGATAAGTTTTTGTTTAAAAACACTTCCTTGCAGCTTGAGAAAGCTGATAACTTACTAGTTGTTGGAGCAAATGGTTCCGGCAAAACTACTTTGGTTAAAGCAATTGCCGGACTTTTACCGCTGGCCCAAGGTGAAATCACATTGGATTTTCTGGATGATCCGCTGCCCTACCCTTCGGTTCACAAAAATAAGATTGCATATATATCTTTTGATGCTCATAAAAAAATTCATTTGGAAAATGAATTTAAAAAAGATTTGGAAGATTTAACCGGAAAATCTGAGCGCATTATAAATTTATCAACCGGACAAACAAGAAAATATTTAATAGAAAAAGCCTTAAAGAAAAATCCGGCAATTCTAATTTTAGATGAACCATTTGACGGGTTAGATGTAAATTTTAGTAAAGAATTAAAAGATTTGATTGAGAAGTTATCCAAAAAAGTTTTTTTAATCTTGGTAACACATAGGGCCGATGAAATTATCAAAGGTATTAAAAAAGCAGTTCTTATAAGAGATGGTAAAATCGAAAAATATGGTAGTGTTAAAGAGACTTTACATTCTTATCAATTATTTACTAATAGTCATCCTGAACTTGTTTCAGGATCTGCCAATAAAATGGAATCTCAAACTGGGAAGATGCCGAAACGAGTTCGGCATGACAACTTTTTAATTGATTTCCGGAATGTTTCGGTTGAGTTTGATGGGAAGAAAATTTTGGAGGATATTAATTGGCAAGTTAGAGAAGGAGAAAATTGGGCAGTATTAGGTCCCAATGGCGCCGGGAAATCTACTCTAATAAAGTTGATAACCGGAGAAAATCTGCAGGTTTTTGCGAATGAAATAAAAATTTTTGGATTATCCCGAAATAAATTAGATATTGATGAGTTAAATAAGAAAATTGGTTTAGTTTCTGCGGATTTAAGTCTAAAAATTCATGATTATCAATCGGTTGATAAAATTATCGGCCTAAAGAACTTCTGGATTATTCAAAAACTGGGACTTTTGGATCTTACACAGAAAACATATGGTGAATTATCTTTTGGTCAGAAAAGATTGGTTTTGATAGCAAAAGCGTTAAGTAAAAGTCCACAGATTTTAATTCTGGACGAACCTTGCCACGGGCTGGATGCTACAAACAGATTAAAAGTCTTAAATGAGATTGAATTAATTGCCAGAACCGGAACAACAATAATTTTGATTACTCATCATCAGGATGAAATTATTCCCTCAGTTAACAAAATTATGCACTTAAGAAACGGTAGGATAGAAAAGATTTCTGATTTGGGATAAAATTGACAGTCTGAGTAAATGCGAAACTCTGGTAGTCATCCTAAACGAAGTGAAAGATCTAATTATGGTAAAAATGATCGATGCGTCAAAATTAAAAAAATTTAGTTCTTATGTTCTAACCAAAGATACGATTTTGTCAGAAATTGTTGGTGAAAGCCCGAGGACTGCAGAGCTTTTAAGTGAATATGGTTTGCATTGCGTAAATTGTTTCGCCTCGACATTCGATACCTTAGAAACCGGAGCCCAGGTTCATGGGATTAACAATGACGAACTGGAACAAATGATAGATGAAATTAATGTCCAACTTGCAAAGGAGGAATATGAAAAAAAGTCTAATAATTAAAAATATTCATGCCTCGGTTAAAAACGGAAAAAAGATTTTAAATGGAGTTAACTTAACAGTTAAGCAAGGTGAGGTTCATGCAATTATGGGACCAAACGGTTCAGGTAAATCAACATTAGCCCAGGTTATAATGGGACATCCGTCGTATGTTTTGGAAAAAGGGAAAATTCAAATTGGTAAAAAAGATATTACTAAATTAACACCTGATCTAAAATCTAAAGAAGGGTTGTTTTTAGGGTTTCAATATCCTGTCGAAGTGGCGGGGGTTAATTTTGGAAACTTTTTGCGGATGAGTTTTAACGAATCTGCAGAAAAAAAAGTTACACCAATCGGATTTAGAAATATTGTTTCGGAGAAAGTTAAGCCCTTGGGTTTTTCCGGCGATATATATAAGCGGAATCTTAATGAAGGTTTCTCCGGAGGAGAAAAGAAAAAAGCTGAAATACTACAAATGACAATTCTAAAACCGGCATTTGCTATTTTAGATGAACCGGATTCCGGATTGGACGTTGATGCTTTAAGAAAGATTGGTCAGACGCTTTCGAATTTAGATTTTCCGGTTGGTTTAATAATTATTACCCATTACCAAAGGATCCTCCATTTTATCAAGCCTGATTTTGTTCATATTATGCTTGATGGAAAAATTATTAAATCGGGAGATTATATGTTAGCAAAAGAGATAGAAGAGAAAGGATATGAGGGTTATTTGAGTTAAAGCTTTTCGGGATCCTGCCGGCTCGGTTTCTCGTCGTGCATCCTCGTTCGTTTTACTCACTGCGGCTACGCGACGAGAGCTCTCCTCGCCGTCACCCCTCAAAGTAATTTATGAAACAAGCTCCTATTATAAAAACAGATTACAAATATGGTTTCTCCAAGCCTGAGAAATCTGTTTTCGGAACCCCAAAAGGATTAAACCCTAATGTCGTTGAAGCAATTTCTAACTATAAAAATGAACCGAAATGGATGAGGGAGTTCCGCTTAAAATCTTTAAAGATTTTTGAAGGAAAAGGAATGCCAACTTGGGGCGCAGACTTGTCTTCGATAAATTTTGATGAGATTACTTATTTCTTATCCCCTTCCGACAAACAGGCCAAAACTTGGGAGGAAGTTCCTCAAGACATTAAGGATACTTATGACAAAATCGGAATTCCTGAAGCTGAAAAAAAGTTTCTAGCTGGGGTTGGCGCCCAATATGATTCCGAAGTCATATATCACAATTTAAAAAAGAAATGGGAGAGTCTTGGTGTTATATTTTTAGATACCGATACGGCATTAAAAAAATATCCGGAAATTTTTAAAGAATATTTTGGTAAAATGATTCCCCCTTTGGATAATAAATTCGCTGCGCTTAATTCGGCTGTTTGGTCAGGAGGCAGTTTTATATATGTTCCTAAAGGGGTTCATGTAGATATTCCCCTGCAAGCATATTTCAGGATTAATGCAGTTAATTTCGGACAATTTGAGAGGACTTTAATCATTGCCGATGAAGGAAGTTTTGTTCACTACATTGAGGGATGTACGGCGCCAATTTATGCCACGGATTCTTTGCATGCGGCAGTTGTTGAAATTTATGTCAAAAAAGGGGCGAGAGTCAGGTACACCACAATTCAGAATTGGTCAAATAATGTTTACAACCTGGTTACTAAAAGAGCATTTGTGGAAGAGGAAGGGATTATGGAATGGGTGGACGGAAACATCGGGTCAAAAATTACCATGAAATATCCGTCGGTTTGGCTGAGGGGGAAAGGAGCGAAGGGTGAAATTTTATCCCTGGCATTTGCAGGCAAAGGCCAGTATCAGGATGCCGGTGGTAAGGCGTATCATCTGGCCCCATATACGACCAGCACCATCACCTCAAAGTCGGTTAGTGTAGGTGGAGGTCGTACCAGCTATAGGGGGCTTGTTAGGGTTAATCCCGGCGCAATAGGTTCCAAATCTTTTGTCCGTTGCGATGCTCTACTTCTAGATGAATTGTCCAGGTCTGATACCTATCCGACAAATGAAATCTTTGAAGAAGATGTGACAATCGGTCATGAGGCTTCAGTTTCAAAAATCGGTGAGGACCAATTATTTTATCTAATGAGCCGGGGACTTGATGAAAATAAATCCGCATCTTTAATTGTTAACGGATTCATTGAACCGATTGTTAAGCAGATACCGATGGAATATGCGGTGGAATTAAACAGATTGATTGAATTATCTATGGAAGGAAGTGTGGGATGAAAATTCAAAATGAGCGAAAGCTCGCGCTGCCCGCTAACAATTCAAAATTAGAAAATTTAACATTGGGAAAAGATGAGGAGTTATTTCTTCCTATAATTTGGCAGGGGGAAGAAGATGTGATGGAGATCAACGTAAACCTCGTAGGTGATGGGAGTAGAATACGCATACTTGGTTTACTTATTGGTAGGAAAATCGGTCATCTGGATATTAAATTAAAAGTCTTACATACAGGTAGAGATACCCAAAGCGAAATAATTTTTAAGGGAGTTTTAGATGATGAGTCGGGTGTAAATTTTGAAGGATTGGTTAAGATAAATAAAAATGCCAAAAAAACCAATGCTTGGTTGGCTGTTCACTTATTACTTTTATCGGATAAAGCGAGCGGTCGGGCAATTCCCGCTCTGGAAATTCTGGAAAATGATATTAAAGCGGGACATGCGACGACTGTTGGAAAAGTGAATGATTTGGAAATGTTCTATTTGCAGTCCAGAGGGTTGTCTAAAAAACAAGCAAAACAATTAATAGTTGAGGGTTTTTTAAAGTCAGTATTAGACCAAATGCCAAATAAGAATTCAGAATTAAAAATCTAGAATTAAAAATTATGAAAAATTTGAAACATGATTTCCCGATATTTAAAAACAGGAAAGTACCCTTTGTTTATTTGGATAGCGGAGCTACATCGCAAAAGCCAAAATCTGTGATTGATGCAGTGACATATTTTTACGAGAATTTAAATGCCAATATTCACCGGGGGATTTACTCTTTGAGCGAGGAAGCAACCGCAGCGTATGAAGGGGTACGGGAAAAGGTAGCGAAATTTATAAATTCTGAAACAAATGAGGTTATATTTACCGGAAATACTAATGAATCAATAAATTTGGTGGTCTTTGGATTTGCTAAGAAATTCTTAAAAAAAGGTGATATTGTTGTTTTGTCATCAATGGAGCATCATGCCAATCTTGTCCCGTGGTTAAAATTACGTGATGAGATTGGGATCGGGTTATACTTTTTAAAATATGATGAAAATTACCGTTTGGATTATAAGAATTTGTCAGGGCTCGACACGTCTAAAATTAAATTTGTATCTTTAACACAGGTTTCAAATGTTCTGGGCACAATAAATCCGGTTAAGGAAATTATCAAATTCTTCAGGGATATAAATCCGGAAATAAAAGTCTTAATTGACGGCGCCCAATCCGTCCCTCATTTTAAAGTTGATTTTAAAGATTTAGGCTGCGACTTTTTAGCCTTTTCTTCCCATAAAATGTTGGGCCCTTCAGGGTTAGGAGTGTTAGTCGGAAAGTATGAATTGCTGGAGAAAATGGACCCGTTTTTTTACGGCAGCCAGATGATTTTAAAAGTTACTAAGGAAGAAGCCAGTTTTGCAGAAGTGCCCTTTAAATTTGAAGTGGGAACCGGGAAACTTGAGGCAGTTTATGGGCTGGGGGCAGCAATTGATTATCTTGAAAAAATTGGTTGGGAAAATATTGAAAATCTTGAAAAAGAAATAACAAAATATGCACTGCTTAAACTAAAAGAAATTGAGGGTCTGGAACTTTATGGTCCAACAGACTCTAGTGATAGGCTGGCAATTTTTACTTTTAATTTAGAAAACATCCATTCTCACGATGTTGCCCAAATTCTGGATAGATATGGAATATGTGTCAGGTCTGGTCACCACTGTGCTCAAGTTCTTATGGATTCATTGAAACAAATAGCTGCGGTCAGAGCGTCTTTTTATATTTACAATCTAGATGATGACGTAGATGCTTTAGTTCGAGGTTTAGAAAAAGTGAAAGAATTTTTTAGAACCTAAATGGAAGACCCGATATACCGTGACATAATACTGGACCATTTTAAGAATCCTTCAAACTATGGATTACTGGAAGATCCTGATTTTAAAACAACGGACTATAATCCGCTATGCGGAGATGAAATATCAATTACCGGGAAAGTTAAAAATGGCAAATTAGCGAGTGTTAAGTTTGAGTCCAGAGGGTGTGCAATCTCGAAGGCATCGGCTTCGATAATGACAGAAAAATTCCTAAAAAAAAATATCAATAAGATTAACCTGATGAAGCCGGAGGAATATCTTCAAATTTTAGAAATTGAATTATCTCCATCCAGAATAAAATGCGCATTGCTGGGTTTCTCTTCCCTCAAAAAAGCTCTTAATGACTTTACAAGCTCTTCTTAGCGGGTTTAATTTCGTCCTTTTTTATAAATACAAACCAAAGTAAAGCTCCCGTATAAATCAAATACAAACTAATTTGCAAATAATTCATTTGGGGTGTTAATCCGAATAAGGCTTTTATCAAATCCGCAGCTATCCCTTTTTCCGGGAGGAATACAAAATTAAGTCCAGGCAGTTGCGGCAGGACTTTTGCTTCTTCGAATTCGTGAATCCCCCTCGCCAATAAGCCTGAAGCAAAAAATATCAACAAAAGATTGATTGATTTAAATGCAGCTTTGATTGGCAGCCTAATAGATGTTATGACTAAGCTTAAAGCGACAACTAATCCTGAAGCAACTCCTGTTATAAAACCTGAAAAAACTTCCATAGGGCGAGAAGATAAAAAAATTGTTGACAAGAACAAAACTATCTCAAATCCTTCCCGGAATACCGCTATGAAGGTTAACCAGAAAATCCCCTTAATTTCTTGTTTTTCTGCTTTCTCGGAAATCTTTTTAAAAACTCCTTTTTTAAAATCGGTAAATGTTTTATGCAAGAAAAATACTGCCCAGGTTATAAAGCCTGCTGAGGCAATCATGAAAATTCCCTCAATGAATTCTTCTGTTTTTCCAGTGTAGATTTCCTGAATTCTTAATCCAAAAAAGGAAGCAATAATTAGAATCGCAATACTTGCAAAAGCTGCAAGTCCGGATGCCAGCCAGACTGATTTTGCAACCATTGTTTGTTTGAATTTTATCAAGATAGACAAAATAGCTGCAACAATTAGTGAGGCTTCTAATGTTTCTCTGAATGTAATTAAAAATGCCGGAAGCATTTTTTGATTCTATCATGGGAAACGATTAAAATTGAAGACATGGAAAATTTAATGAGATTGGATAAATTGCTTTCAGATGCCGGATATTGTTCTAAAAAGAGAGCTGCTGAATTCTTAAAGAATAATATGGTTTTAATAAATGGTATTAGAACTCATGAGCCGGGAACAAAGTTGAATGTTGGTAAAGATACGATCGGCGTTAACGGCAATGCACTAAAGGATTTAGAGGAGAAGGTATATTATCTTTTAAATAAACCGAAGGGTGTTGTTTCAACTGTTGCCGATGAACATAACCGACCGACAGTTGTTTCGCTGATTCCTGAAACAAAGCGGATATTCCCGGTAGGAAGACTCGATGAAAATACTTCGGGTTTAATTATTTTAACTAATGACGGAATTTTTTCTAACCGCCTAACTCATCCTTCATTTCACACCCCCAAAACATATGAATTAACTATCCGGGGATTTGTGCCAAAACCGGCCCTCCAAAAATTAAGAAGCGGGGTGGCTTTAAAAGATGGAAAAACATCACCGGCAAAAGCTGAAACCCTCAAAAAAGAAAAGGGCAATACGGTTTTGGAAATGACAATTAAAGAAGGCCGCAATCGCCAGATCAGAAGAATGTGCGGGAAACTAAATTTAGAATTACTGGATTTAAAAAGAGTGGTCATCGGAGATTTGAGAGATTCAAATTTAAAGGCTGGAGAATTCAGAAAATTAAGCGAAACAGAGATTAACAATTTAAAAAGGATTGATTGACAATTGTAAGGAACAAACTTATAATCAGAACAATGATAACAAAAAATTTATTGCTTCTTGACCTTCTTCTCGCTTAATTGCGGAAGGTTGAGTGTGGATAAACCCACAAACTTTCCGCCGTAGAGGCGGATTTTTTTTGATCAAAATGAACAAAAGCAAAATTTTTATATTTGATACAACTTTGAGAGACGGTGAGCAGGTGCCCGGTTGCCAGCTGAATACTGTTGAAAAAATTGAAGTAGCTCAAGCGTTGGAAGAATTAGGTGTTGATATAATCGAGGCCGGGTTTCCTATCTCCTCACCCGGCGATTTAAATTCGATAATTGAAGTTTCTAAAGTGGTAAAAAAACCGGTCATTTGTGCATTGTCCCGGGCTATAAAAATTGATATTGATGCGGCAGCCGAATCTTTAAAAAAAGCAAAGCGGGGGAGAATTCATACCTTTATTTCCAGTTCAGACGTTCATATCCAACACCAATTTAGATCAACCCGCGAAAAAATATTGGAGCAGGGTATTGAGGCAATCAAATATGCCAAAAAATTTGCCGAAGATGTAGAGTTTTCGGCAATGGACGCAGGTAGAACTGAAAATGAATTTTTAGCAAAATTTGTCGAAGCGGCGATTAAAGCCGGTGCAACCACAATTAATATCCCCGATACAACCGGTTACTGTTTATCCGATGAATTCGGCGCCAAAATTAAATATCTGTTTGATAATGTCAAAGGAATTGAAGATGTAATTATTTCGGTCCATTGCCATAACGATTTAGGTATGGCGACAGCCAACTCCATTACCGCTGTTCAAAACGGTGCCAGACAAGTTGAAGTTACTATAAACGGTGTCGGTGAGCGGGCTGGTAATACATCTTTGGAAGAAACCGTCATGATTTTAAAAACCCGGGAAGATTTAAATGCCCAAACCGGAATCAATACTAAATTAATTTACCCGACCAGCAGATTGGTATCCCGTTTAATGCGGATGCCGGTGCAGCCGAATAAAGCGATAGTCGGCAGAAACGCTTTTGCTCATTCTTCAGGAATTCATCAACATGGTGTATTAAGGAATAAATTCACTTACGAAATTATGAATCCGGAAGATATCGGATTAAACGTGACTTCCTTGCAATTAACCGCCCGGTCAGGACGGGCGGCGCTAAAACATCATTTGGAAAGATTGGGTTATCAAGTCACTGACGGGAAATTGGATGAAGTTTATAAAAAATTTGTTGAAGTGGCGGATAAGAAAAAAGATATTAGCGACGACGACTTAAGAATATTAATGGGAGATGAGGCAACCGGCTCGGGCATTAAACTGGAACTGGTTGAGGTGCTTTGTGGCACTCCGGTTAAACCGATGGCAACCGTCAAACTTTTGATTGATGGTAAGGAATTTGAAGCAGCAAGCATCGGAAACGGGCCGGTCGATGCAGCATTTAAAGCAGTTGATTCAATAGTAAAAAAACAAGTACGGTTGGATGAATTTTTAATTCAGGCCATGACTCAGGGGTCGGATGATACCGGAAAAGTCCATATTCAAGTAACTCATAAAGGAAATGTTTATTATGGGTTCGGTACGGATACGGATATAGTTGTTGCCTCAATCAGGGCATATATTGATGTTTTAAATAAAATCCCTAATAATGGAAAAGTTGAATAGAAAAAACCTATTGAACAGGTTTAATCACCAAGAAACAAGTATTCCAAGAAACAAACAAATCTCAAATTCTAATTTTCAAAACCTGAATTTATGTAGTTTTAAATATTGATTATTGGAATTTGTTTGGAAAACTTGTATCTTTAGAGCGTGAGCTCGCAAGCTTTGCTTATTACTTGTAACTTATGAAAGACAAGCCACTAACTTTATTTGAAAAAGTATGGAATAGCCATGTTGTCTTGGATGAACCCGGCCATCCTGTGATTCTTTATATCGATGCCCACTTAATCCATGAAGTTACAACCCCCCAGGCCTTCTCCGGATTAAAAGAAAGGAAGCTGCCGGTTTTTAGAACAAGCAGAACTTGGGCAACCACCGATCATAATACTCCCACCAAAGACCAGGACAAACCGATCAAGGAACCTTTATCCAGAACCCAGGTTGAAACTCTTTTACAAAATACTAAAGAATTCGGGATAAGAGTTTATCCTTTAGGTAGTCCGTATCAGGGAATTGTCCATATGATCGGACCGGAACTCGGTATCACTAAGCCGGGGATGACCATAGTTTGCGGCGACTCTCATACTTCAACCCATGGGGCTTTCGGGGCAATTGCTTTCGGGATCGGAACAAGCGAAGTTGAAGAAGTTTTAGCAACCCAATGCCTTTTGCAATATAAACCCAAAACCATGAATATAAAAATTGACGGAAAGTTAGGAAAAGGCGTTGTTTCCAAAGATATTATTTTATATATCATCTCTAAAATCGGCACCAACGGGGGTATTGGTTATTTCGTAGAATATTCAGGATCGGCTATAGACGCTTTATCAATGGAAGCCCGCATGACAATTTGTAATATGAGTATTGAGATGGGAGCAAGAGGAGGGATGATCGCGCCTGATGAAACTACTTATAAATATATTAAAGGACGAAAATTCGCGCCAAAGGGCAAAAGGTTTGAAGAGGCAGTTAAGTTTTGGAAAACTTTGCCCACAGATAAAGGCGCAAAATTTGATAAAGTTTTAAAAATCAATGCAGAGGATATAGAGCCGATGATAACTTACGGAACTAATCCTGGCATGGGAGTCAAAATCACCGGTAGTGTCCCGACAATAGAAGATTTTTCTTTAGAACAAGACCGCAATATGTTTGCCAAAGCCCTTGTATATATGGATTTAAAACCGGGACAAAAAATGGTTGGTCAAAAAGTTGACAATGTCTTCATCGGCAGTTGCACCAATGCTAGAATTGAGGATTTAAGGTTGGTTGCTTCGGTTGTTAAGGGCAAGAAAAAGCCGGATTGGCTAAATGTTCTGATTGTTCCCGGTTCTACACAAGTTGCGATACAAGCAAAAAAAGAGGGATTGGATAAAATCTTTATCGAAGCCGGCTTTGACTTTAGGGGGGCCGGATGTTCGGCCTGCTTAGGAATGAACGAGGATAAAATTCCGTCCAAAAATTATTGTGTTTCAACGTCTAACCGAAATTTTGAAGGGCGTCAAGGCCCGGGAGCGCGGACGATGCTGGCTTCACCTTTAACAGCCGCAGCGGTTGCGGTAACCGGGTATGTAACTGATGTTAGAGAAATGCTCTAGGTAAGGTCAAAACTCAAAAGTCAAATGTCAAAAGTACAAGTCAAAAATCAAAACTAAAAAAACTTTTAATTTTTGAACTGTAATTTTGCATTTTGAATTTTAAATTTTGAATTAAAAATCTATGCGATATAAAAATATAATCAGGAAAATAAAGTCCACAGCTGTTCCATTGCCTATGGAGAACGTTGATACCGACCAAATTATCCCTTCACGGTTTTTAAAGGGTGTTACGAATGAGGGGTACGGGGAATTTTTATTCAGGGATTGGCGGTTCAATGATGACGGGACTGAAAAAGAGAATTTTGTATTAAATGACAAAACTTATAAAGGCGATATACTGATTACCGGGCCGAGTTTTGGAATCGGTTCTTCCCGCGAGCATGCCGCTTGGGCGATTGCGGATTATGGATTTAGGGTAGTTATCTCTTCGCAGTTCGGGGATATTTTTAAAAATAATTCTCTGAATAATTTTTTGCTAACTGTTGAAGTTTCACCCGAATTTTTAAATGAGCTTTTTACGGCAGTTGATTCGGATCCGCAAACTATAATTGATGTCGATTTGGAAAATCTGACAATCTCAATACCGGGCAAAAACCTGTCGGAGAAATTTGATATTAATCCCTATAAAAGAATGTGTTTAATGAATGGATATGATGATATTGATTATATTTTGAGCAAAAGAAAAGAAATTGAGGAATTTGAGAAAAATCGTCGTAATGATTTCTCAATTTAATATTTTGCTCAGGGTCCTGTCGGCTCACAGCCCCAAAAATGGCTTCGCTCTCCGCCGCTGGCGGATCGCTCCAGGCACTTTTTGGGGCGCCCCGTTCGCCGCCACCCTTCGCAAGTTTCGTTTATGAAAAAAATAATAGCAGTATTACCAGGTGACGGGATCGGGCCGGAAGTTACAACGCAGGCTGTAAGAGTTTTGCAAAAGATTGCGGAAAAATTTAATCATCAATTTGAATTTAAAGAAGGTTTAATTGGGGCTTGCGCAATAGATAAAACCGGTGACCCTCTTCCTGATGAAACTCTTAAGCTTTGCAACTCTGTTGATGCCATATTATTCGGCGCCATTGGCGATCCGAAATATGACAATGATCCGAAAGCTAAAGTGCGCCCTGAACAAGGGTTACTGAAATTACGGAAAAGTTTGGGACTTTTTGCCAATATCCGTCCGGTTATGGTTTTTGACAGTTTAAAAAATAAATCTCCTTTAAAAAATGAAATTTTAGATTATGTTGATTTTGTAGTTTTCAGGGAATTAACCGGCGGCATTTATTTTGGCGAACATTCCCGGCCCACTAAAAGTTCGGCCAGGGATGTATGTGAATATACAAAAGAGGAAATAGAAAGGATCGCCGTTTTAGCTTTTGATGCTGCAAAATCTCGAAAATCTGTAGGGCATAAGGGTAAGGTCACGGTCGTTGATAAAGCCAATGTTTTGGAAACCTCAAGATTATGGAGGGAAACAATTCAAGAACTTTCTAAAAAATACCCTAATATAGAGGTTGAATTTATGTATGTTGACAACGCATCGATGCAAATTATCAGAAATCCTAAAAACTTTGATGTAATGTTAACCGAGAATATGTTTGGTGATATATTGACTGATGAAGCATCGGTGATTGCCGGATCACTGGGAGTTTTGCCGTCTGCTTCGGTTGGATCAGGTGTATCTTTGTTTGAACCGATTCATGGATCATACCCCGAGGCAGCAGGAAAAAATATCGCCAACCCGATAGGCGCGATTTTATCCGCGGCAATGTTACTGGGAGTAGCTTTTAAACTGGAAGAAGAATCACAGGCAGTTTATATGGCAGTTAAGAAAACTTTAGATGAAGGATTTGGAACAGAGGATATAAACTCAACCAATCCTTTGAAAACAGGTGAACTTACTGATAAAATACTTGAGAATATATGAACAGAACATTCTATCTTAACGGAAAATTTGTGCCGGAAGAAAAAGCAGTTATTCCGGTTACGGCTCACGCGTTGCATTATGGAACAGGTTGTTTTGAAGGGATTCGCGCTTATTATAATGAAGATGAGAAAGCTTTGTTTGTTTTTAGATTGGAAGACCATTTCAGGAGAATGGTTCATTCGACAAAAATCTTGTTTATTAAATTGCCGGGAACGCCGAAAGAATTGGCAAAAATAACCGTTGAGCTTTTGCAAAAAAATTATTCGGAAACGGATATTTATATCAGGCCTCTTGCTTTTAAACAGGATCCGGCGGTTGGAAATTTTAATTTAACAACTTTAGCCGATGGATTTTGTATTTATACCGTGCCTTTGGGACGTTACTTAAAAGAAAAAGGAGTTAGGGCAAATGTTTCGTCCTGGATGCGGATTCCGGACCGGGCAATTCCTCCGCGGGGTAAAGTTACTGGAGCTTATGTTAATACGGCTTTTGCCAAAACCGAAAGTTTATTAGGGGGGTTTGATGAAGCGTTATTTATGGATGAGAACGGTCATATTGTTGAAGGTTCGGCTGAAAACTTATTTATGGTCCGGGACGGTAAATTAATTACTCCGGCCATGTCGGATGATATCTTAATAGGTTTAACCCGGGATACAATAATCAAAATTGCCAAAGATGAATTGGGGATTGAAACAATTGAGCGAAGTATAGACCGCTCGGATATCTATTTAGCCGATGAAGTATTCGTTTGCGGAACCGGCGCGGAAGTTACTCCGGTTATTGAAATTGACCACCGGAAAATCGGCGACGGAGGAATTGGAGAAATAACCGGAAAAATCAGGAAATTATATTTTGATATCGTTCACGGCAAAAATCCGAAATATTCAAATTGGCTGGCAAAGGTAGAGAGATAATAGTTCGTAGTTCGTAGTTCGTAGTTAGGGATTCACCTGGATAGGTTGGCCGGATTGATCGGACTGATAGGTTGAAAATGGATCGGTAAAAGTTATGATATCTTTTTGGGCCGATTTATCATCCTGAATTTTTGTTTTGCTTAAAGAAACCGCCGACTTTAAACCCAAACCGGCAATAACTAAATCCTGATGACCGTCAATTATTCCGGATATTACACTGTCAGGTTTGCGGAAAGCCACCGGTTCCCGGTTTTTTAAGAGTTCGGTCATTATCCGGTTCCATATCGGGGCTGCGCCGGTAACTCCGGAAGCAAGACGCGGATCCATTGGACTGTTATCGTTATTTCCAACCCAAACTCCGACTACAAATTCCGGGGTATACCCGAACGTCCAGTTATCACGTTTATTATCGGTTGTGCCGGTTTTAACCCCTACCCGGTGACCGGGGATATTCAATAGAGAATTAGAACCAAAAGCCGGAGTCCGTGCTTTATTGTCAGATAAAATATCGGTAATCAGATAAGCTACTCCCGGTTGTAATACCACCTCACCGTCCTGACCGGTATTGTCTTCAACTAAATTGCCTTTGGTGTCAACAATTTTTAAAACTTCTTTTACCGGGTGCTTTTCTCCCATTTGAGAGAATGTGCCATATACGGCCATCATATCCACCATTTTTATTTCCCCGCCGCCTAAGGTCAGCGATAGTCCGTACCTGTCAGCATCATTTAAAGTGCTAATTCCCAAAGCCGTTGCTGTTTTTAGCATTTCCGGTAAACCGACCATTGAGAGCATCTTAACTGCCGGCACATTTAAAGAAGATGCCAGGGCCGTCCTGATTGTGACCGGCCCTCTGAATTTGCTATCATAATTCACCGGGGTATAGGTCTCCCAGAAATTTTTAAAACTTACCGGAGTATCAAGTAAAGTATTGCCCGGTGCGTATCCTAATTTAAAAGCTGCGGCATAAGTTATCGGTTTAATGGAGGAGCCGGGTTGACGCAGTGCGGTAGTTACATTGAAATTTCCGCCGTTATCATCCCAGTAATTTTTACTTCCTACCATTGCTAAAATTTGGCCGGTCTTGGCATCGGTAATTAATGCCGCCCCGTTTGAGACATTCAGGTTCTTTATTTTTTTAACTTCCTCGCTGACAATTTCCTCAGCTTTTTGTTGTAAATTTAAATCCAAACTGGTATAGACTTTTAAGCCGCCCTGAGAAACAAATCTTTCTCCGTATTTTTCAGCCAGTTTGCTTCGGACGTACATAACAAAGTGAGGAGCTTTAATCTCGGTGGCCGGAGGTTTAATATTTAATGGTTCATCCAGCACCCGGGTTGCCGTTTCTCGGTCAATAAAACCGTCCTCAACCATCCGGTGCAGGGCTTGGGATTGTCTGGTTTTGGCTAGTCCGGGGCTTGTTCCGTATGGAGAGTAAGTAGTTGGGGAGGCGGGCAGTCCGGCTAAAAAAGCGCTTTCCGATAAAGTTAAATCAGAAACCTTTTTACCAAAATAAGTTTGCGAGGCAGCAGCAATGCCCCAGGTGGTACCGCCATAAGGAACTTCGTTAAAATACATTTCTAAAATTTCCTGTTTTGAAAAAATCCTTTCGGCCCAAAATGCCAGAATTATTTCTTTGATTTTTCTCCGGGCAGTCCGTTCCGGCGTCAATAAAGTATTTTTAATCAGCTGCTGAGTTATGGTTGAACCGCCCTGCACTTCGCCGTTTCTAACTAATGAAAGAACTGCTCTGGCAATACCGAAAAAATCGACTCCAAAGTGGCTGTAAAAATTTTTGTCTTCCATAGCGATAGTTGCCTGGATTAGAGAAGGCGGGACCTCTGAGAGTTTTACCGGAGACCGGTTTTTGCCTTCATAGAACCGGTAAAGGAGAGACCCGTTCCGGTCGTAAAATTCGGTCGTTGTCGGTGTTGGTAAATTGCGCAAATTGTTAGGGGAAGGCAGGTCGTGGGCGATACCGACTAAGAAGTATGAATATGTTGTGAAACCAATCCCTAAAAAAAATGTCATTAATGCCAGGCGGATTTTTTTGGAAAAGATAATGGTAAATATCCTGAATAATTTGTTAAACTTTCTGCGTTTTTTTGGGGTTTTAACAAGAACAGGTTTAGGATAATTTTTTGATTTGAGTGTAAAAAAATCCCGCAAGTATTTGGCTGCCGAATTAGTCAGGCCGATCCCGAAATCGCCCAGTTTTATGAGCAGCCAAAGGAATATTAAAATGGGATAGAAAATCCTGTAAAACTTTTTGCCCGTCCTTAAAAGTTTCATAAATTTTTAAGGACGGGCAAAAAGTTTTACA
>Ga0209542_10009904_pt1 | contig 17347 bp, 18 predicted proteins | sample RifCSPhighO2_01_FD_184028 | JGI IMG/M metagenome (GOLD analysis project Ga0209542, IMG submission 184028) | Soil microbial communities from Rifle, Colorado - Rifle CSP2_plank highO2_0.1 (SPAdes) (version 2) | ecosystem: Environmental > Terrestrial > Deep subsurface > Rock core/Sediment ...
AAAGGCGACGGCAGATAATACGCTACGGCATCCAAAACAAGCTGGACGCCCTTATTTTTCAATGCTGAACCGCAGAAAACAGGGAAAATTTTATTTTCTATAGTTGCTTTCCTTAAGATATCTCTGAGCTTGTCGACGCTGATCTCTTTTCCCTCAAGATATTCCGCCATTGCTTGGTCGTCTTGTTCCACTATTTTTTCAATGGTACCGGCTCTTTCTTTTTCGGCTTCGGCTTTCAGGTGTTCTGGTATGGATCCTTTCACGACTTTCTCTCCCTTGGCGCCTTCAAAAGCCACATATTCCATAGTCAAAAGATCAACAATTCCTTTGAACTGGTCCTCGTGACCGTCCGGTATCTGCAACTTAACGGCATAAGGCGAAAGCCGCCCGAGAATTGACTGAAAGGAACGCTCATATGAGGCGCCCAAGCGGTCGAGCTTGTTTATGAAACAAATTCTGGGCACTTTATAGTCATCGGCATATCGCCAGTTTGTCTCTGACTGCGGCTCAACTCCGGCAACGCCGTCAAAGACGACAACCGCTCCGTCAAGCACACGCAAGGAGCGTTTGACCTCAATGGTAAAATCAATATGCCCCGGCGTATCAATGATATTAAGTTTGACTTTTTCGGCTTCCTTGTCTTTGGCGTCAGTTGGAGACCAGTAGGCAGTCGTTGCGGCGGCGGTTATGGTAATACCCCTTTCTCTCTCCTGCTCCATCCAATCCATTATTGCTTCCCCCTCGTGAACTTCGCCTATCTTATGAGAAATTCCGGTATAAAAAAGAATCCTCTCCGAGGTTGTCGTTTTTCCAGCGTCAATGTGGGCAATGACACCGAAATTGCGAATTTTTTGTATAGGATAGTCGGCCATCTTTTTACCAAGAGAAATGGGCGAAGGCCTTATTTGCCTCTGCCATTCGCTGCACATCCTGCCTCTTCTTTATCGCTCCTCCCGTATTATTAAAAGCGTTTGCAAATTCTTCGGCCAACCTCTCGGCCATCGGCTTTCCTTTTTGAGTCCTCGCCGATTCAACTATCCATCTTATGGCAAGCGCGGTGCGCCTTTCCGATCTGACTTCCACTGGAACTTGGTAGTTAGCTCCGCCGACTCTCTTTGACCGCAACTCAACATTGGGAGAAACGTTATCCATTGCCTTATTGAACACCTCCATTGCCGGCTTTTTGGTCTGTTTCTCAGCAATCTCAAGAGCTGAATAAACTATCCTCCTCGCAACTGACTTCTTTCCAGCTTTCATTATTTTATTTATAAATTTGGCAACCAAAACGCTTGAATATTTTGTATCCGCCTCAATGATAGCTCGTTTTTTAACTGGTCGCCTCATGGGGTTACTAAATTACGAATTTATACGAATGGTACGAATTCGTATTATTCGTACTCATTCGTATTTTCATAACCTTACTTTGATTTTTTCGCTCCGTATTTACTTCTTTGCTGCATTCGACCTTCTACTCCGCCTGAATCCAGAACTCCTCTGACCACATGGTATCTGACTCCCGGCAGATCCTTTACCCTCCCCCCCCTGATCACAACAACAGAGTGTTCCTGGATATTGTGGCCGATGCCCGGAATATAAGCCGTCACTTCCATACCGTTAGTGAGCCGGACACGGGCGAATTTTCTAAGAGCCGAATTCGGTTTTTTAGGAGTCATCGTGCCAACCCTTATCGCAACTCCCCTTTTGAAAGAGGCAGGATAAAAAGTCGGTTCGTTCTTCAAAACATTAAATCCGCGAGCCAAAGCCGGCGACTTTGTCTTCGCTCTGGCTATCTTCCTGGGATTTTTTAATAATTGTCGAAATGTCGGCATATGATTATATGGTAAATAAAAGACCCCAAAGGTCGTTCAAAGTATATCAGAAGTTATCGCACAATGTCAATTTTTTTTACTCCTGAATGTCCGTAGCTACCAAATAGCCGGACCTAAAGGCGTGTTTCAAATTCTCCAGAAACCTGATCCCGTCTTTCGGGAAAAGTTTATCTCTTTTAAGTTCAACAAAAGAAGAGTCCGTAACTCCTCGGCCGATTTTTTTGGATAAAGTTTTTTCGCGGGTCGCCAAAATCTCCTCTTTGGGACTTCTGATGTCAGGCGGCGATTCTGTTCTTTTTTTAGAGGGGGTCTCAGCAAACGAGCCGTGTTTACCCTGTTCCAATGTTTCTATCATCATTTTTATAATTACATAGGTTCATAAATCTTTGTCAACTCACTCTTAGAATCCAATACCGGTAAGCAGCTGGAACAATCCTCTTACGAGCGGTATGAGCAACGGGAAAATAAAGAACAAGAATATCAGAAGGAGCACAAAACTGTATCTGTATAGGAATGTCCTCACCGCAGTAAATCCGGACGGCAGAAAGGTTAGCAAAAGCCAGTGGCCATCCAGGGGCGGTATGGGGAAAAGGTTGAATATGGCCAAAAATAGGTTTAGTATCACGACAATACCCAATAAGTCCGGAACAAGAGACGATGAAAATATATCCGGCAGAAATCTCAAAGTAAGACCAAAAAGAACAGCCAAAACAATGTTAGAAGCCGGACCGGCTACGGCAACCTTAGCCGCACCGTATTTCCTGTCGCGTAAATTTAAAGGGTTATACGGAACCGGCTTAGCGTATCCAAAAATGAACGGCGACCTTAAGACAACCAGGAGTAATGGGAGCAGAACGGAACCGAACATATCCAAGTGCTTAAAAGGGTTCAAGGTAAGCCGGCCGAGGTTCTTGGCCGTAGGATCGCCCAAAGAATAAGCCACCGCCCCGTGGCTTACTTCGTGTATTACAACCGAGTACAAAAGCGCCACTATCCAAAAGATGGCAATTAATGCGGATTCCATACTCTTGAAAAGTTATCAGATTTAGGATATAGTGGCAACATTAGCCAATAACCGACTACCGACTACCAACAATAAAAAGGTTGTAGGTTGTGGGTTGTAGGTTGTAGGTTCTAGTTATGACTCGTTGTCCTCAATGCGGTAAAAAACCGATTATGCTCACCACTCGCAAACTCTTGCGAGGCCATTATAATCCCACATCCCGCTCAAAAAGATACCCCAACTTGCAGTGGGCAAAATTACCAGACAAGACGGCATCCGCCGGCTGGCGGAGAGTAAAGATCTGCACCGACTGCATAAAAACTCTCCACAAAGTTAGATAACTCATCAAATTGAGAATAAAAGAATCTCTACCAACATCAGTTGAGCAAAGAAAAGAAAAACTCTCCGAGGCCGAGGAGAAAACTTTTGACTTACTGGTAGCAGAACACCGCGTGGCAGCAATAGGTATGAATAAATTTGCAAAAATACCTCGTTATACCGAGCGGCTTGAAAGAGACAAAGCAAACGTTGAGAAAAAGAAATCCGCCATAAAAAGGGACGGAACCGAGCCCACCAAAAAAGCTCGCATATTGGAGGCGATCTTTGCCGAACAAATCGAGTTAAGCAATTGGCTGGGCCAAAATATATTCACGATAATTCCCGCTGAATATGATGACCTGTTTCATGGAGTAGATCTGGCGCTAGAAGTACCAAAAGAAGAGAGTACAGAATATTTAGCTCTGGGAATAGACGCAACCTCCTCTCCAATAAAAATTCGAGATAAGTTAAAAAAAATTAAAGAACACATAGCCGACGGCACACTGACAATGATGGAATATTTTCATTCGGATAACCGACCTGATTTTTACGGCGTAGTGAGGAATATTCCTCAAGTCGTCATCGGTACAGAAGGAAGAACCATACAAGAACTAAGCGAACTATGGATGAGGGCTTACGGCTTGCCTAAATTAAGAAGGGGGTTAGGTGGACCGTCTCTAAGCCCGGAGGCGGAACAAAGCCAGAGAAGAGCGGTAAAAGACACCAAGGACAAACTAGGCAGACATCGTGTCCAAATGCTCCTTCTCGAGGAAATAAAAATACAGCTTTCCGTCTTCAGGGACTTTGCAATCCAAGTTAATCAAACCGAGGCGGCTCAAAAATTCTCCTCTCTTCTAGAACTGGTCGACACGGTGCTTAAAGAAAAAGGCGTCCCCGACAGAGAAGACGTATTCAGAAACAGTGAAGACCGCGTCTTCCAATCGTTAAGCGAAGCAGTGAATGATTTTGAAAATCTATAGAAGACGGGCTGTAGTGTACCGGCAACACGTCTGCATGGGGTGCAGAAAATTATCGGGTTCGACTCCCGACAGCCCGACAAAAAGATACTTTCCGAATCTGAAAGCCCAAAATCAGGTCGCGCCAAAGGCGCGAATGGAATGGTGGGGGCGCGTCCCGCGAGGCGGGACGCAAGAAAATCAGATGGTGGGATGAAGGAAAAAGAAAGGGAGCGGTCTGAAAGTCTGGGGTTCGTTCCAATCTTTTGGATAATCTGCTTCATTTCGTGATAGTTATCGGAAAAGGCTAGAAAACTGGCTTTTTTCGTATCTAAAATCCAAGCTAGCAAGGGTTCGAGCGGATTTTTCTCGTTTGGTTTGGTTTTCTGTTCAGCAAGAGAAACTCTTGTTTTGAGTAAATCTTCTTTTTTGACAAGATAGCTTTCTTTTGGAATATCGCCGTCTATGTATGCCGAGACAAGTTTATCCAGTTTCTCTTGCGTTTCAGTAATTTTTGATTTGATATTTTGGACGGACGACGATGTTTTGTTAGTTTGCTCTTTCTCCCACTCATCAACTTTTTTCAGCATCCAATCGGTATGAGTATCAGGAAGCGCAACAGATTGAAGCCGTGCCTTAACTTGATTGGCAAGGTCTTTTTCTTGAATATATTTTTGAGAACATACTCCACGCTTTTTAGTACAGCGATAATAGCGGTATATTCCGCCTAATTTTCCTTTAGCCCATTGAGCAGTAATTGGAGAATTACATTGTCCACAAGTCATAAGGCCGGTAAATGGAAAATCATGGCCTTGTTTTGTTTTTCTCGGTTTGGCTTTTATTTTCAAGACTTCCTGCACGGCTTCAAATGTTGCTCGATTGAGAATTGGTTGGAATTTGCCCTCAAAATATTCTCCCTTATGAGCGATTAAACCAAGATATGCTTGGTTAGTAAGAATTCTTTTAATATTGGCTTTTGAAAGTGGCGTTCGGTTCTTTGATTCAATGCCGAATTCCGCCAAAAACTTTCCTAAACCTTCAAGGGTATATTTCCCAGTAGAGTATGCTTCAAATGCTTTGACGAGGATTTTTGAAAGCGTGGGGTGCGGTTCTATGGTTCTTGTCTTGGGATTATTCACATAACCGAAGGGGGCTTTGGTGAGCCATTCACCGCGACGAAGTTTTTGGCGGATTCCACGCTTTACATTTTCCGAGAGATTGTCAGAATAATATTTTGATTGACCAAACGCCACTTGAAGCATAAACAATCCTTGAGGAGTTGGTTCAAACCAAAATGTCGGAAAGCGCAAAGAAACTATTTTGCTAATGTCTATACTATAAATAATTTGCCCACCATCAATACTATTGCGAGCAAGACGATCTGGATGCCAAGCAATGAGACCAATGGGTTCTTTTGATGAGGCGACTTTGGCCATCATCTCGTTAAAAACTTCTCTCCCTGGTTTCTTTGCGCTTTTCGATTCAATAAAAGTTTCAGTAATCAAAATATTTTCTCGCTTAGCGTATTCTTGAAGTTCGGCAAGTTGCGCCTCAATACTCATCACTTGTCGCTCCTCGTCTTCAGTTGATTTTCTGGCGTAAAGAAAATATTTTGTCATTGATTTTGATTTAATCAGACCGCTCCCTTTCTTTTTCCTTCATCCCACCATCTGATTTTCTTGCGTCCCGCCTCGCGGGACGCGCCCCCACCATTCCATTCGCGCCTTTGGCGCGACCTGATTTTGGGCTTTCAGATTCGGAAAGTATCTTTTTGTCGACGATTCTAAACTTTGCTCTAACTTATTTCTCTAAAGATACACGAAAATCAAATCGGTAGCTAGCCCCACTAAATCCGCTTCGCGGATAGACCATACTGAAACATGCTCTCTCGGTTCGGAATCGCGCGGTGGTCAGAAAAGAGATTGGATGAGCATGTTCTAGTATGGTAACTGCTTCTCTGGAAGCAGAGAGTGGGGCTGGCTTCTGACTTATTAAAAACTTGCCGGGGATTATTGTATCGGTAATTTTCTAGATGACCCTTGACAAGTCTATAGATAAGATATAACATATTGGCCAGATACCTTAAAAACTCGAAACGGAGTGTGTCATGTCCAATAATAGTGAGGTACTGCTTGACGTTATTGATGTTACGGAGGATAAAGAAGCCGAAACGGCGCTAATTCAAGTTAACCCCCTTAAGGCCGCGCTTAGTTATGCCCGTAGAGATGATGAGAAATTGTCAGTAATTCGACAAGCATACTTAGAGATTAAAGAAAAGCCGGGTATGGAATTTGTTTCTCGGCAACTTGATCTGAAAAATCACCTACCACTAGAACAAGCTGTCATCAATCGGGCTAAAGAGATACATGAACCTTGGGACTGGGAAAGACAAAATTTAGCAAGAGATGTCAATCTTACCGAGCAATATAAGGAGTTTGATCCTACTCCCCTTACTTGGCGTAACCGCCAAGGGCTTCCTAGGCTTGCCGTATTTGATGTAGCGAGCACTAAAAATGATTTTACAATTTTTGGTCGTCCCGTTGATCTAACTTATCGAAACGATAAGCTTAGCATAAAGCAAAGAAGCAGGGACTCGATTCATATTGGCGGCAGATCAGCAGCGAACACGTCTTCTTATGATACAATAGCAAGTTGCTATCAGGACGTAGTCCAGAAACTTTATGATCGTGCTAGCGAAACTAAGAAGACATTTATATTGCAAGCAAAGTTTACGGGCATGATTCCAGATGAAGTAAGAGCACAAATCTTAGACTTTTTAAATCAAGCGGGGAGGTTTAGCTCAGTCTTTATCATTGCTGAAATCAACCACTGGGATCTTGGTGAGCGCGACGAGAGATCAATGGAAGAATTTTGGAGGGAATATCGAAAGGAAGATTTGTCCTATGAAGGAGTGCACCAACTTGCACGTGATCCACTAGTTGTTGGCCAGCTACTTCAACTTGATAGGACAAGTCATGTTATAGGAAGTAAACTTTTCCTTATCTCTTTCTTCGACACAACATTTTTGGAAGATTATTTAATTGAGAAAACAGTGCAGGGGTTGTCATGAGTTTCAATAAACGACATCCAGAGATGGGAGATGATGAATTTTTCTGCATGAATATTCCAGAATTTGCGCTGGAGTGGGTCATGTGGGATACTAAACGTCTTGGGAGTAATGCGTATAATGATCACGGAGAATCTCTCCCAGATCTCAAACCACTTTTCGTAAAAAGGGAAGAGGTTATTGATAAATATGGTGAGGATCACGCATCCAAAGTTTTCGGCAATAACCCATCTTCTGAGACACGGCTCCTAAACTAGTTTTCTGTAAACGCAAAATCAGTGGCACGATAATTTCGGCCACTTTTTTATTACCGATACAATAATCCCCGGCAAGTTTTTAATAAGTCAGAAGCCAGCCCCACTCTCTGCTTCCAGAGAAGCAGTTACCATACTAGAACATGCTCATCCAATCTCTTTTCTGACAGTATGGTCTATCCGCGAAGCGGATTTAGTGGGGCTAGCTACCGATTTGATTTTCGTGTATCTTTAGAGAAATAAGTTAGAGCAAAGTTTAGAATCGTCGACGATTACTAACTAAAATCCGCCAATTGGCGGATTTTAGTTAGTAATCGTCGCGTATTCTGAATTTAGCGCGAACCCATTTTGAGAAAAATTCCTGACCGCTTCGCTCGGGCGGCGCGGGAAGGAGGGGGGGGAGGGGGAGGAATCCCGCGCCGCCCTTGTTTGGAAAAATCACACGAATAGCTCTTAAAACCGATAGGAAAAATTTAATTTTAAAAACCGAATCTCGTAAAAGGTTCTGTTTTTGTTTTACGAGCCGGTAACCTTGACAAACATAATCATTAGATATATTATATTGTAAGCTCGTTACAACACATTACAACACAAAGGAGAAATAGGTCATGACTCAATGGACTCAACTATATGCAGGTTGGTATGATTTTCAGGTCTTCACTATGATTTGCATCCCAGTAGCTGCTGTATTTTTTGCCTTGATGTATTATCTATTCTATAGGAAAACCCATCCTGATTCTTTTAGTCGCTTTGCCTTAAAGCCAGTTATATTCGTTGGCTTAGTAGCTTGTTTTACTCCTCTCTGGATAAGAGGTTGTGAGAATGAAACACGAACAAAAGCTTACATAAATAACTCTGCGACAAATATTGCCTCGTTCTTTGGGTCAGATAAGTCTTTACACAGATTCGCTCCGTATGATAATCAGGAGGGTAAAATTAATGGTAGTGGATTTTTCATTTTTGGAACTGGTGTAATTGAAATTAATGGTGTTAATAAGACTGTTCCTAGCGTTAAATTCGCCTGGAATTCAAATGATGGATTTCTCATTAATAGTACGTTGCCACTTTCAAGAGCAAGGGTTGTACTTAGTGAAAATGTCCAAGCTCCAAAGGTTAGATTTATTTTAAACCAGAAAAAAATGCTTGGAGACGAAAGAACTTCTCATTTTTGGAATCATCCTGGTTATTTGTACGAACAGTTTAACGATAGCTATCAGAATATTATTGATCAATATATGACATTTGCTGTTATCACTGTGCGACCAGATCAGTGGCCTGCCCAATTTACACAACCATTTTAACTACGGACCGCATGAACGCCCTGCAGGATTTGTGATAAACAAACCTCTGGGCGTTTTTTATTTCCTAAAATTCTTGGTATTGTTTTGTTGTTAAGGTTCGTGTGATTTTTCCAAACAAGGGCGGCGCGGGATTCCTCCCCCTCCCCCCCCTCCTTCCCGCGCCGCCCGAGCGATGCGGATTAGGAATTTTTCTCGAAATAAGTTCGCGCTAAATTAAGGATATTCGAAAGTTATACCTAAAAACACGCCAGTTGGCGTGTTTTTAGTAAGCCCTCCCTTTATCTCAAAGTCTTCAGCATTTTGCAAAGTGGGTTTCCGCAGGGCAACCCCACGGGGTTGCCATCATATAAGAATCCCGAACAAAATAATTTGTCCTAAAGCTTGGAAACAAGAGAAGGGCCTACTTTTATTTTAACTCATCCTCCGCGTAATAGAAGTGGATATCAGGGCGCCTATAGCCGAAAATTTCTGATTTTTTAAAGAATATGTTTATTTCTCTTTTGGCCGATTTTAAATCCTCGGAAGCGTGAATTATGGTAGCCGATGTAGACATGCTGTAGTCTCCTCTTATTGTGCCGGGTGGAGCATTCTTGCCGTCAGTCGGCCCGCACATAGTTCTCACTACGCGGACAACATCCAAACCCTCAAGAATCACAAGAATTACCGGCAACGATTTCATAAATTTTTTAAGATTGGGCAAAAAATGCTTGCCTTTGTGCTGAGCATAGTGTTTGTCTAGAAGCAGGTCGGTCATCTTAAGCATCTTCATCCCCACCGGTCTTATCCCTTTCTGCTCAAATCTATCCAATATCTCACCGACTATACCGCGGTGAATTGCGTCGGGTTTTAAAATTATTAATGTTTTTTGAAATGAATTTGCCATTTTAGTTGGCGGTGATAATTTGATAATTTTGGCCGTCGCTGATGACCTTTATGTCGCCGTCAGTATCATTGCGATAATATCTTATACCATAATCTTCCAGTCGTTTCAAAACTTCTGGTGTCGGATGGCCGTATCTGTTCTTGGCTCCGACTTGAATAATCGCAACTTGCGGTGAAACCTCATATAAGAATTCCTCAATTGTGGATGTCCTTGAACCATGATGGGCGACTTTCAAGATGTCGGCATCAAGGTCTGCGCTATTCAATATTATCTGCCTTTCTGCTTTAGCTTCGATATCGCCGGTCAGCAAAATTTCCGTTTCTCCGTACTTAAGCATTAAAACCACGGAGTCGTTATTTGTTTTTTCCAAAACTTTGCCGGTTAGCGATTCTGTCGGATGAAGCACTGTTAACGTTACTCCATTACCTAAGTCCATTATTTCGCCGGCCATGGGATCAATAATATCAGCCCCCTCTTCGGCAACTGCATACCGCCAAGCATCATATAGAGCTGATTTACGAACGATGTTTGAATAAACGATATTTTTAATCTCATATTTTTCCAGCACACCTATCAATCCGGTAACATGGTCGGCATCGGAGTGCGTTAAAACAACCACGTCAATATTTTTATCATAAAACGGCATTGTTTCACCCAATTTTTGCAGTACGGCGTTGTCCGGCCCGCCGTCCACTAAAACCTGATTCCCGTTCGGCGCTTCAATAAATATCGCATCCCCTTGGCCGATATTAAAGAAATATATTTTAAGCAGGCCGTCTTTTTGGTTGGCGGTTGAATAAGTTGATATAGAAAAAACAAAAAGACAGAGAAGAATGACAAGATGGTATAGTTTTAACCGCTTTGGCATTAGAAATATTTAGCATAAAATTTTAGAAAAAGAAAAGCCACAAACGTGGCTGAAGAATTTATCTACCAAGAAGATGCGGGTTGAGTCGCGGCAATCTTGCGCTCAAATTTCTATTCATTGCCTTATGCTCTCCGTTCAAGACCTCTGTTACAAAAGAACTCAAGCGCTCTCTGTCAATTTTTCTAACATGCGCGTTATTACCATCAATATGCACAATCGTTCTTGGAGTAATTCCCTTCACCCTGCCCAGTCCTTCAATGATCATACCCGCCACAACGTGCCTCTTCTTTATCTTTGGCAAGAACGATAACATAAACCTTAATTCTCGTCAACACGGGCAAACAAAATTCGTTTAACTTCTTCCCACAGAATTTTTCTGATCATGGGGATACGACGCAAACCATATGCCTTTCCAGCATCGCGACACCACCAATCAGTAAATGGCACATAGTGTCTTACGGGATATCCTTTTGATAACAATTCTCTCTGCAATGTCTTGCCGAGCGGACCATGCAACATTTGAAATTCAATCGGCAATCTACCGTTCTCTGTAACTTTTATTACTTCCTCAGCCAATCTTCTGTCCCTTACCGTCGCCACGAACGGCACTCTGCCACTTCGAAGATTTCGTCTCAAAATTTCCAGATATCTTTCGATCACCAGAAATTCGTTTTGCGAAATTAACAATTCGTCTTCTTTGTAAACCCCACTGCCCTTCACGATGCGCAAATTTTTGTCCCACAATTTATATTCATCCATTAGCCATTCAATCTTTTTCAAATGGGCCTGAACTGCCTGACGGACAGTATTTTTCAAGCAAGGGTCAAAAGCAAAACCGGAAAAGACCTGAAAAGTATCCGGAATATATTCGTAATTTTCGGCATCAAATTCTATTTCAATTCCTTTTTTGTAGGCCAGTTGGATAATGGCGTCCATACTTTCGTGAAATAGTTTCTTGGATATTGCCAGACCGTACAGTGTGGGCTTGCATGACACATTGCCGCAATTATTATGGTCCATTCTATTAATCAAAGTGAATGTTGTTTCAAGCGCCGCCTTCACTGTTGTTTCACCTTTAACATGCTCCCCCAAAAGATTATATGTCACTTTAAATCCTTGTCTTTTTAACTGCCCGCCCACCTCCAGGACGCCATCCACGCTTTGAGCGCCGATAAATCTTCTGCCCAAAATATAACAGCCGATAATATCAATTGGCCGCCAAAAATCCATTGGGTCTTCCCCTGATTTTTAAAGAAGATGGTGATGTAATACCACAAAACTGGCCAAAAACAAAAGCCCTCGTGGGGCTATTTTATTTTCTTTCTCGCCGCTTCAAGCCGCTGTTCCAAGCTTTCAAGGTGCTTGTCAAACTCCGAAGTATCCCAATTGTTGGCCTTATGTTCGGCTATTCTTCTTTTTGTCGCTTCTATCGCTTCTTGAAGACCGGCCACTTCCTCATGCGGGTTTATCGGGAGTCTTCCAGAATTAAATTCTTTTGAATTTTTCATGTCGTAGAAAGGAACCATGGAACCATGAGCCATTTTCATAACCCACAAAACTACATCTAATCGCCTTATAACATAACTGGATTAAAAAAACAATAACCAGGCCCTTAAAATCCGGCGAATAATTTAACCGTTTCTATCTGATAGGTCGTCACCGCCCAAGCAAACCAGCCGGCAACTTGACCCAGAGACAGAAATACCATCCCGGCAAGACCCGACAGGAAACCGAGAAGCATTGCGGCGGGTATAAAAGGCAAGATAAGTACATTCGTCGGCAAAGAAACCGGCGACAAGCCGCCGAAGTAATAAATTATCAAAGGCGCCACCGCCAGTTGGGCGGAAAGGGTCATAAGGGTAATTTCTTTTAGCGTCCCCAGTTTCGGTAATTTTTTTAATTTATTATCGATTTTAGGATACAAATATATCAATCCTATAACCGCCACAAATGAAAGCTGGAAACCAATGTCAAATACTAGCAACAACGGATTCAGCCAAACCATTACCGCTCCGGCAAGAATGATAGAATTTTTCTGATCATAAAGCCGGCCATAACCTTGCGCGAATAAAAGCAAAAGCCCCATTAAAGCCGCCCGCACTACAGACGCGGAAGCGCCGGTCAAGATTACAAACAAAACGATAACCGCAACCGACAGCCAAAAAGCGGTCCTCCGCTTGAAGAAAATAATAAGCACCGCCAGCACCGCCCATGAAATTATCATTATATTGTATCCCGATATGGCTAATATGTGGGTGGTGCCGGTTTTGTTGAATGCCTCTTTCAGGTTTTCGGGTATATTTTGCCTTGAACCAAGTAGAATACCGTTTATAAAAGCTGCGTTCGGTTCCGACACCGATCTTGATACCGCCGATTCAAAACTTTTTTTGGCCAGAAATATTTTTTTATACGAATCAATCTTCATTTTCTCAAAAAATCCCATACCATGATACATCCTAGTATCATAGTATTCGTTGGACTCTGATATTTTTGGATAAAACATCGTCGTTCTTATGCCTTCTTTCTTCAAATAGGTTGCGTAGTCAAAGTCGGTTAGATTTTTTGGTTTTTGAAGCATGCCCGTCGCCGAAACAGCGTCGCCATAAGCAAATTTAGGGAAACCGTTGGCAGTTATTATTATTCTATCATATACTCTAATGGTTCTGTCCCCCGCCACCAACTCTTTGGCCCTCATAACGAGTTCCTGCCTACTGCCGCGATCTGCCGGTTCGTCGTCAACATAACCAATGACAGTAACCTCAATGCTTTTTCCGCCCGCCTTCAAATCGGTGAAAAAATCCAAACGATTTTGGTCGAAGTCGGCCGAATTAAATCGTACCGCCCCGAACAAAAAAGCCGCCAGCAAAAACCCCGCCAACAGTCCTCTTTGATTAAAACTTTTTTGATAACCAAAAATAGCAATAAACCCGATAGCCGTCATTAGCCCTACATAAATAAAAACTTGTCCGAAATTAAAAAAGGAGGCGACAAAAATCCCCGACAAAAAACTGACTAGCAGCCAGAAAAATATCTGCGACTTGTGCATGGTAAAAATCTATCAATAATCTTGAAAATAAAAAGGGCTTTTAGCCCCACCACTTATATAACCCAATTATATTAAGAACTGTTGCAAGAAGAGCAACAACGGCCAGATCATACTGCTTTCCTCTCTTTAAACCCACATAAACCCACAGACCGTTGCCCAAGGCGCCGAAGACAAAACCCCATAAACTCTTATCTCCGACAAACCAGATGCCCAAGATTATAAAAGCGCTCCCTACCCAGCCCACTTGTCACCGCCAAGTTTTCAAACACCCATAAGTTCTTTTAACATGTTCCGATTAAAAAAGCTAATTGCAAACACCAGTAGTAGCAAAACAATTAGGGCAAGAATAGCACGACCCCGCCCTTATCATTATCGTCCCGCAGCCGTTGCAAAGCGGAGCATCGGCGTTGAAAGACTTCGCCTTCCCATTTCCGCCGTGAACTTGCGTAAGAATTTTCTCAGTTCTTATTGTTGAAGACGAAACAAGTTCAGCTAAGAACTTATCATTTTGTGGCGCTTCTTCGTTCTGTTCGACGGAAACCGATTCAACATGAATGTGTTCCGGACCAAAAATTTCTTCTCTATCTTCCGGGCTAAGATACTTCAGACCCAAATACCTGAACACATAATCAATCACTGATTTTGCGATTGGAATATTCGGATTGCTGGTAAAACCGGCCGGCTCAAATCTCATGTCTTTAAATTTTTTCACGAGGGTTTTAAGCGGTATGCCCGACTGAAGACACATCGAGGTTAAAGTCGCCATTGTGTCAAACAGGCCCGATATTGTACTGCCTTCTTTGGCGGTAGTAATGAATGTCTCGCCCGGTTGCATCGTATCCGGATAAAATCCGACGGTAAGATAGCTCTCAAACCCCCCTACAGAAAACTTATGAGTAATGGACGGTCTTTCATCCGGCAGTTTAATTCTCGTATAGCCGTTAATCTTCTCCACCAACTCCTTGTCACTTGTTTCTTGCCGCTTGTCACTACTACTTGTATTGAGCGGCTGAATAGATTTGCAGCCGTCTCGATAGACCGCCAGCGCCTTGAGACCCAGACGCCAACCCTGAAAGAAAACGTCCTCGATATCTTCCACCGTTGCGTCGCTCGGCAAATTTATCGTTTTTGAGATAGCTCCCGAGATAAACGACTGAGCGGCGGCCATCATTTTGATATGTCCCATATAATTTATACTCCTGGTACCGTTGGGAGCCTTGAATGAGCAATCGAAAATCGACAAGTGTTCTTCTTTTAGATACGGAGCCCCTTCTATCGTCTCTCTTTCCAATATGTGGCTGGATATCGCATCCACCTCCTCATTAAGATATCCCAGCCGCCTTAATGCGATCGGTACCTGGTTGTTGACCAGCTTAAACGTTCCCCCGCCAACCAGCTTCTTGTATTTGACCAGCGCCAATTCCGGTTCTATGCCAGTGGTATCACAATCCATAAGGAAAGATATCGTGCCAGTCGGCGCAAGGACTGTAACTTGAGAATTCCTTACTCCGTATTCATTAGTTAATTCTTTCACCTCATGCCAAATCAGACGAGACGCCGTCTCAAGATATTTGTCATCCGCATTCTTCTGCGGAGAATTCTCGAATAAACTTTCGGCCGCATTAAGATGTTTTGATAAAACCGAAAGCATACCATCTTTGTCATTGAGATAACCCGCAAACGGCCCTTTGTAACTTGCAATAACCGCCGACATCCTGTAGGCTTCTCCGCACATTAAAGAAGTTATATGGCTGGCCAGTATCCTTCCCTCATCAGAGTCATAAGGCAAACCAAGAATCATTAAAAGCGAGCCGAGATTAGCGTAACCCAAACCAAGCTGCCGATAGGCCCGAGCGTTAGCGGTTATTTTTTCCGTCGGATAAGAAGCGCGATCAACCAGAATGTCTTGCGCCAAAATCATCGTATCAACTGTTTTCTTAAAAGTATCAACGTCAAATCTGCCGCCTTCTCTTAAAAATTTCATCAAATTGAGCGACGCCAAGTTGCAGGCCGAGTTATCAATCGACATGTACTCGGAACAGGGGTTAGAGGCGTTAATTCTGCCGGCATTGGGTATCGTATGCCATTCGTTTATGGTGGTGTCGTATTGAATACCCGGGTCTGCCGAATGCCAAGCCGCATCAGCCATCCATCGAAGCGCATCTTTTGCTTTTACCGTTTCCATGATTTCACCGGTTGTGACGGACTTTAAGTCCCAATAACCATCGGCCTCTACGGCTCTCATAAAAGCATCGGTAACCCTGACGGAATTGTTGGCATTCTGATACGGAAGCAGGGTATATGGATCGAACAAGTCAGCCGCAATCGAGTCCTTGAATCCTTCTCGAGCAAGCGCTTTAGTCATATCTTCAATTATTTTTTTGGAGTAAATAAAGCTGTGGATATCAGGGTGGTCAGCGTTTAGGACAACCATCTTAGCGGCGCGACGAGTTGTGCCGCCTGAGCGGATAGAGTTAGCAACGCCGTCAGCACCTTTCATGAAAGATACCGGCCCGGAAGAATACCCGCCCCTGGACAAAGGTTCTTTAGATGACCTCAATTTAGAAAGATTGATGCCGGAGCCTGAACCGTATTTGAATATCCACCCCTCGTCTCTGAACCAGTCCAAAATTGATTGCATATTGTCTTCAACGGCAAGAATATAACAAGCAGAGGCCTGTGGTTTCTCATAGACACCTACATTAAACCAAACGGGGCTGTTGAAAGCGGCGTATTGGTTCACAAGCAGCCAGGTCAGGTCTTTTACGAAATTATCGCAATCGCCAATGGTATTGAAGTATCCATCCTTTATTCCCCACTCGCCTATTGTCTTGGCAACTCTGTCCACCATCTGTTTGACGCCACACTCTCTTTCCGGAGAATTTAATTTCCCTCTAAAGTATTTGGAAGCAACTATGTCAGTGGCGGTTTGGGTCCAAAATGAAGGAACTTCAACGTCATTCTGTTCAAATACGACGGTGCCGTCGCTTTTGGTAATTTTGGCTGTCCTTTTTTCCCACTTGATAGCATCATAGGGATTCCCTGCGTCAAAAAGGCGAGGCCATTTAATTCCAATCCCTGAATTTATGACCTCGCCGTTTATCCCTAAGTTAGATTGTGTCAGAGTATCTTTTTGCATGATCATAATCCGAATTTACGAATGACTATCCGAATGCTCCGAATGTTATGGGTTAAATTACCACCTTCAAGGGTGGTAATTTAACCCATAAAAGAAGTTTTAATCCCGCCTTAAAGCGGGGGTTGTTCAACTAAGTGTGTAAGTTTTTAAAACCTTAATCACTTATAACTCAAGTGTATTAATCTTTCTCAGTAAATCAAGGCCTAGCTTTGTTGATAAGTAACAAAAAGCACCCGGAGGGTGCTTCAACAAGCACTACTTTGTATTCCTAAAAGTACGTTTTCTGAATCAGGATCATCAAGACGTATGGGAGACATTCCTTCTATTCTCAGCTCATACTCGATATGACAACGAAAGGACAATTCCTCGTCCAACCCAATCAGGAGAAAGTCCTGAAAAAATGACTCTATTTCTTTCGGATTTTTGCCTGCAAGACGGAATGATTCAATAGCTCTTCGGAACTCTGCTTTTGTCAAAGAAAGTGAAATTGTGGCCATGGATTCTCCTTTCTCACGACCGTTTTTATAATAACACGTTCTAAGGATAGCGTCAACACATTGTTGTGGTTCAATAGCTTCTGACCACCTAGAGGTGTAACTTGCTATGTATATGGCATATACAACCAACCCCAATCTGCCTCGGGTTAGAATGCAGGCAGTGGAACTGGTAAGAAGCGGGCTAAG
>Ga0209542_10009905_pt1 | contig 17347 bp, 27 predicted proteins | sample RifCSPhighO2_01_FD_184028 | JGI IMG/M metagenome (GOLD analysis project Ga0209542, IMG submission 184028) | Soil microbial communities from Rifle, Colorado - Rifle CSP2_plank highO2_0.1 (SPAdes) (version 2) | ecosystem: Environmental > Terrestrial > Deep subsurface > Rock core/Sediment ...
AGCCTCTACTCAGTACTCAACAACTACCTCGGCGTCTGGACTATAACTCGCCACGGGCAGCCTGTGCTGAATAACGCTTGTGTATGGGGCGAAGAAGATCACCTGTAAAACAAACCAATAGGCACGTACAAGAGTTGGTCGTTGTTTCAGGCCACTTTTTCACCGAGTCCAGAATTATTTCAAAGATGGTAAAAAGAAAAAAAGTAGTAAAGGGACGAAGTTCTAAGTCAAGTAAGAAAAGAGCTTATAATGGTCGCGGCCCTAGCGGCAAACCTAAGCATTCTAAAGTTGCGAAGATGATAAAGTTGGCGAAGATGCGTGCTAGGAAGGTTAAGAAAAAGAGATTATAATTCCTAGTTACTAAATGTTTTTAAAGCATTACTTAGATTTTTATAATAATGGATGAAAAAGGTTTAAAATTCTTTTCAAATGATCCTATTACCTCTCTTCTTCACATGACTGGAAATCTTCCTATGTTAGAAGATCTTATCAATGAGAATCTTGTTTTATATTCCCAACTAAAAAAGCAGAAACTTCGTTTTGGAAATACTCCAGCCCGGGAAGAACTTCCAAAGTTATTAAACGAAATTAAACTACAGGTAGATGACTTTTTTGGAGTATCAACTATTTCTGTGCCCACCATAGATTACGGCCTCAGCGGGGTGACTAAAATCCTCGTAGGCGTATATGGGTTATCTACAGTATCCATGTTATATACTGCTTCTTCTTTCCCAACCAATATAGAATACAATCCTTATTCTTTTCGATCTATTTCTACTTACATTTGCCTTGGTTCGTGGGCAGTTAGTTCAGCAATTACATTCACCATCTTTTAAAACCAAGCCGCGATGGAAGCTACTTGTATAGTAGAGATAAACAAATTTTACTTGGTAAAGGAAAAAAGGAATCAATGATTCTTATTATGGCGCATGAATATACACATCATATCCAAAAAGAGGAAGGTTTTTTTCTAGATAATGTAGACTACTTTTATGAGGGGCAGGCTCGAACAGTCCAGAGGCACATCTCTTTCAAAAAGCAAACTGATGAAGGTAATTCTGCTTATGTTTTAGAGAATTTACAATCGTATGATCTACCTGAACTACAAGCAACTTACATTTGGCTTTCTAAAAACTATGGGAAAACTCCAATTAAATCTCTTTGCCAAGACTTGACTAAAACTAGTGACCTAAAATACTTAAGAAATTACAATATTCCAACTAAACACGCTATCGGAAACACTTTTTTACTTCTGATGGAAAGAAAATTTGGAACCGGTATCCACAAAGAAATCATGGCCGGAAAATATCAATTATCATTTTAACTCCAAATCTAAAATCCCTTAAAACAACGTATTAGAAAGATTTTTAATATTTTAACGTTCCCCATACAATATGGAGAAACAAATCATCACAAAACTAACCAAGAATTTTGAAGACTATGCTCATCAAGAGAAAGCTGTAGAGTTTTGGTTTGCGAGGGATTTACAGAAGCTTCTTGATTATGATGATTGGAGAAACTTCGCGCACGTAATTGAAAAAGCAAAGTTGTCATGCAAAAATTCTGGTCAAGAACCATCAGACCATTTCGTTGACGCCAACAAAATGGTTCAGCTCGGTTCAGGAAGTGAAAGAAAAGTAGATGATTTCATGCTCACCCGTTATGCTTGTTATCTTATTGCCCAAAATGGGGATCCTAGAAAAGAAGAAATTGCTTTCGCGCAAAGCTATTTTGCCATACAAACTAGAAAACAAGAATTAATAGAAGAAAGAATAGCATTACAAGAAAGACTTGATGCAAGAGAGAAATTAATCGCGTCAGAAACAGAACTATCAAAACTTATTTATGAGCGTGGAGTTGATGATGCTGGATTCGCCAGAATCAGAAGCAAGGGTGATGAAGCATTATTTGGTGGAAATAACACCAAACAGATGAAAAAAAAGCTACATATCCCTCAAAATAGGCCTATGGCTGATTTTTTACCAACGGTAACTATCGCTGCAAAGAATTTTGCAACCGAAATAACTAATTTCAATGTCCTGAAAGTGCGGGAAAGCTAAGGCTTTCTAAACTCCGCACTTTGGGACGCCAGAGAAGTCGTTGCTTCTCTGTGCGTTAAGCAAAATAATTTACATAGTGAAATAAAAATTACTGGAGAACATATTAAAAACAATAAAGAAATGAGAAGAGTCTTAGCGAAAAATAACATTGTTCCTGAAAACTTACCCCCAGAAGAAGATCTTAAAAAACTAGAGCGAAGAGTTAAAAAAGACAGAGAAAGATTAGCTCAACATTCCAAAAAAGATGAACTAAACTCATCTAGATAGTTACCGTCCTTTCAACTTCAAAATAATCTATTGATATTTAACAAACTCTTCTTCATCTATCTTTGCTAATTTCAAAACACTTCTCAAAGTCGGCAGTTTCAATTCCGGATGATTAGGGACAACCGTTCCTATTTTTCCCTCTTTCGTTTCTTTTTTAAGAATAATGTGGCTGCCTTTTTGGCGAGCTACTGCAAAACCAAATTTATTGCAGAGAATCTTCACGCAATCTCTTCCAGAAATCTTCTTAAGCGTTGACAACGTCGGCCACCTCAAATGTTGCCATGATGGGGTGGGGTTTTTCTTTTAATGGAAATTCTTCTAAATACAATTCTGTAGCTTCCTGAAGATTAGCTAAAGCTTCTTCGATAGTAGCGCCCTGGCTAGCTGTGCCTACTTCTGGACAAATTGCTACATATACATCTTCTTCTTTTTGAATTAATGCCGTAAAGGTTTTCATGATCTATAAAAATGAGTTAAATTATTTAAATGTAATGGTAAAAAATTATCGTCCTTTCAACTTCAGATCCAACACTAGATCTTCTAACTTCCGCAAGTCATATTTGATAGAATCAAATTTTCGTCTTACTTCATTGTCTCTGAAATCAAATTTCAATAATTCACCGTAGATAGTATCAACTTCATCTTTGATCTTGATGACTTTTTCCACTTCGCCTTTTCCTGCTAAGAATACTGCTTTGCGAACCAACTCTCCTGGTAAATCAGCTAAACCTAGAATAAAGTGTTCTGTATCAATCGAAAGATCAACTAATTTTCCATCTTTGACAAAATGATAATACAATAATGCTTCAGCATATTCCTGGATGGCCACTTTGTAGCTTCCTTCGCTGCCCATCTTCCTACTATGTTTAGCAATGACATCCAGTTTCTTTTTCTCGGCTTCGATCTGTTTGATTAATTTGGCAGCTTCTGTTAATTCATCTCGGTGCACCGCATAAATGATTTGCTTGCTGAGCTTGAGAACATCTCTGCTCTGCTTGATTAAATGTTCACGTTCAGAATCATAATCCTGGATATCTTTTCGTAGTTTGGCAAAGTTTACCATAGACTGCAAAATAACTATTGTATTTATAATTCTTCCGTGGAAGCAGGTTATTGCCGAATAAATTTGTAAAAAATCATCAAATTTTTAGAAACCTTTATATAGCATCCTCTTTCCTAAATGGTAAATTGATGGGGTGTAATTAAAACATGGAAGAAGGAACAAGACCCTTAGACACGCTCAATGCGGCAAGGAATAAAATGGTAATGGTGGTGCTCAAGAATGGACACCATTTCACAGGAAAATTAAGAGCATTCGATATTCATATCAATACTGTTTTAGAAGATGCACAAGAGTTTGAAAACGGAGAATTGAAACGCAAGATCGGAACAGTATTCATCCGCGGCGATACTATCACTATCATTTCTCCAGCATAAAAGTATAAGAGTTAAGAACTATGTCAAAAGGAACAGCCAGCATGGGTAAGAAGAGTGGGAAGAGAAACCACCTTCGCTGCAGACGATGCGGAAAAGCTTCATTTCATAAGATCAAGAAAAAGTGCGCTTCTTGCGGATACGGGCAGACTGCCGCTATGCGAACGTACAAATGGAATAAAAAGGCTTCAGGTAATTGATTTTTCACTATGGGTCATTCAAACGAAGAAAAGCCACAATCACTCTTTCGTTCTAAGTTTTTTAAAATTGAATATGCAGAAAAGAGTAAAAGTATAGCAGATTCCCGTTATAGTCTTGAATTCCCCGCCAAAAGTGAAGCTGATGCAGTAAGAATATTCTATGAAGATTTTTTTCCAGAGTCACAATTCAAAGTATACTTTGTTAAACAAATTCGTTAAAATTCTAAATAATCGAAGGAAAAATTTATGCTTTCTGCCCATTAAAATAATCAGTACAGATATTCTTGATATCCTTTATAGTAATCTTGTTACAAATCACCTTGTTACCACTCAACTTAGCCACTTTCAAATAACAGGAAGCTGAATTTAGTTTATCGTCAGCAAATTGGCCGCAAAGATCTGCGTTCAGAGTTTCTGCAGCTATTTTGAAAAGGCATTCTGCCCTGTTCTGCTTGCTTAGACGATCACAGAGTTCAGCATTGTTGGTAGTTATCGCAATTTTCTTGACACAATCCAGATTTTGATCGACCTCAGAGACGTAGGCGCATCTGTCGAAGTCATTCCTCTGTATAGCAATCTGGTAGTAACAAGTATCCTGCCAGGATTCATCCCCTATTTCCTTGCATAATTCAAAATTATCTTGCTGGACGGCAATCTGATATTGGCAAAAACCTATTGTTTTTCCGGTAACGATCAGATCGCATACTTTGACATCATTCTTCTGTTTTGCCAATTCAGCCACACAGGAATCACGAAATTGGGTGTTTTTGATCTTACTGCATTGTTTAGCTTCTGAATAGCAGTTATCTTTTTCTGCTCCTTCAAGAGCTGAACAGGCATCGTCAGCTACTACTCCGCCAGTCGGATTAGTGAGAGAACAAGAAGTTAGTACTATTAACGTTACCAACAATAAGGTTATTACCGCTAATTTTCCCCTCATAACAGTATTTTACTTGAATGACTTTTAAGTTTTATGGAAGTAGAGTAGTATATTTCTAAGGTTCTATTTCAGTAGACCCTTTAATTTTTTTAATCACGTAATAGTTTAGATTTAATAATTGACGATGAGAAAACTGCCCGGTGCTTACAGCAGTATTTCTTACAATACAAATATAGTCAAAACCGTGCGTTCTAGCATTCTGTAATAAATCTTGTCTTTCACCATCAGTGAAGTAATAACGCCCGCTAAGGTCTGGTCGAAGAAGATATGGCTTTACTAAACGTAATTCTAAATTTAAAGTCGCAGCTTCATTTTCTGAGATGAATGAAGGTTCTGGTCTTGAAGACATGATATAAATGTGGAAGGAATACTATAAAAATGTTGTGAAAGATTTTCTTTACTTATGACTCCCTCACACACAAAAACAATATAAACCTCCCTTTGATTCTTAAAAACATGTCCTTATTCAAAGATATGCTGCGCAGCGGGGAAACTGTCTTCCGCGATACGGTCGTTCTCGATTATGATTTTCAACCCAAAATAATGAAATATCGGGAGAATGAGCAGATGCGCTTCGCTACTGCCATCCGGCCTTTGCTGCAAGGCCATAACGGGAGAAATCTGTTTGTCTATGGAGCACCAGGAATCGGTAAGACTACTGCCTGCCGGCATGTACTTCGGGAATTAGAGGAAGAGGCCAGCGAAGTGATTTCTATCTATGTCAATTGCTGGAAAGAAAATACTACCTTCAAAGTCTATACCAAAATCTGCGAAGATTTGGGATACAAGTTTATCCAGAGCAAGAAGACCAGTGAACTTTTGGAATTAATGAAACAGAAGCTGAACAAAAGCAGCGTTGTTTTTGTTTTTGATGAAATAGATAAATTAGAAGAGATGGATTTTCTGTATTCAATTTTAGAAGATGTCTACCGGAAGTCGATCATTCTGATCACCAATTATCGAGATACGTATGGAGAACTTGATGAACGGATCCGCAGCCGATTAGGGCCAGAATTTGTGTATTTCCGCCCCTACAATGAAGCAGAGATCGCTGGAATCTTACAGCAGAGGTGCGATTATGCTTTTGTTGATACTTGTTGGGAAGATGAAGCTTTCAAAGAACTGATCGAAAAATGCGCTGAGACCAATGATGTCCGGGTAGGCCTATATTTAATGCGGGAAGCAGGAAATTTAGCTGAGGAACGAAGTTCTAGAAAAATCACCGGAGCGCATCTCGCTGAAGCCTTGAAGAAAGTAGATGATTTCCATATCAAACCTAAAGAAGGATTAGATGAAGAGATGAAAACGATCCTTGAATTGGTGCGAGAGCAGACCGGCAGAAAAATTGGAGAGATCTATGCCATTTATGCAGAACGCGGCGGGGAGATGAGCTATAAGAGTTTCCAACGGAGAATCATAAAATTAAAGGAAGGGAAATTTGTGAATACCGAAAAAAGTGTTTCCGGCGAAGGTAACAGCACTATTCTTCATTATGATGCAGATAGAAAGCTGACGGAGTATTGAGATGCAAAGAGAAGTCAAAGACCGAAACATCTTAGACAAATTTTGTGAAGAATTTTGCGCAATTGTAGAGAAGCATTGCAAATATATCGTTGTTTCTGGTTTTTTAGCCATAGCTTCGGGAAGAACTCGAGGAACAGAAGATATTGATATGATTATTGAAAGGCTTGATTTTGATAAATTCAAACTACTTTTCCAAGACTTAACCCAGAAAGGTTTTGTCTGCATGCAATCCTCTGATGCGGAAGAAGTTTATTCTTACCTTAAGGATAATATTTCGGTACGATTTACCCGTAAGGATAAAGAGCTTCCAGAAATGGAAGTTAAGTTTGTAAAAGATATTTTAGATGAATATCAATTGAAAACTAGAGTAAAATTAGAACTCACTGGATTAGATGTTTGGTTTAGCAATGTTAATGTAAATATCGCATTTAAAGAGGAATTATTAAAAAGCTCAAAGGATTTAGAGGATGCAAGGCACTTGCGAATAGTATATGCCGAACAAGTTGATGAGAAAGAGATACAATCGGTGAAACAACTCATCCAGAGGTTCAGGTTATGAGAGAAGGCCATATAGAACAAGTGGAACGATGGGCGCTGTTTGTAAAAGAGAATCCCACCAAATGGAAGAAAATTCATACTGATTTTATCGATGCTCTCTTTGAAAAACATGATTCATTTAGAGAAAAACTATTGCAGATGCCAAACGGAAAAGAAAAATTACAGAAGCTTTACAATATTAAAAATAAAGAAGGATATAATTGGTTAAAATAATCTACCCGATATAATGAACATCTTTCTTTTTGCCATGTGCGCCGGCCTGCGGATGGACAAACTCATCAGACATCCAATCGGTAGCTTTCTGCAATAATTGATTCTCGACTTCCAGAATATCTTTGCTGATCTTCTTAACGCTGACACCCAAATTTAATTTTTTTTCCAACACTTGAACTATTTCCTTTGCTCCTTTGATTCCTAAATAAAATGGATTGCCAAAAGTCTCTGCCAGTAAAGCAACTCCTTTTACTCCTTTCTTTTTTCCTAAAGCCAACAAGATCCCCGATACGCCGATGATAGGGCCGACTACCCCAAATATTTCTTTTTCTACAGATAACCCTTTTTTCGTATACTCCTGCAGCTCTGCCTGGTCGTTAGCGGTGCAATAGACCTTAGGCTTATCGGGAACGTGCTGCAGGCCGATGCCGCCGGTGGTTACGACATTTTTACAATTAAACTGTTTGGCAATCTTCAATACTTCATCGCAGAAAGCGTAACAACTTTCTTCATCGATAGGTTGGATGTCTCCTACCAGGAAGAGAAAGTCATGTTTTTTGCTGCCTTTGCCAAACTGCTTATAATATAATTCCAATTTTGGCATTTCCACCAGATTTTTTTCGTTGACGAAGACGGAATGAGGAAATTTGTAGGAAAAAAATGAGTACAATTTCTTTGCTTTCAATTCTTCCACTAAGAAATCTACAGCTATTTTTCCCACATTGCCGATTCCCGGAAGACCTTCGATAAGAATGGGCTTATTCAGTTTAGGTAGAAATTTGGTTTCCGTGCTTACTTCCCAGATCTTAGTCATAATTTAGAGAAGGATTTAGACTTTAAATAGTTTTGGATAGATTTCCCAGATTAGTTTTACATAAAGTTTATGTACTTTCCTCCCTTTACAATGACTCATGGGATTAGAGGATCAACTTTACGTGAAGAGATTTTATGTAGTTGAATCTTGCCAGGAAGTGATTTGGTTACATAATGATTTCGGAGATTTTAACTTAAAACCTATTTCTGAAAAAGGATACGGCCCGCACACCTCTGAACTAGAAGCACAAATTCAAATAGAAACTTTAAGAAATAAGAATTTGAAAAAAGGATGGAAAGAATGGGATAAAACTCTATTTAAAAAAGGAAAACAAGACTTATTGATTCAATATTATGTTCAAGAAAAATTTATTCCATATTCTAAAAAGAGAAAAGTGCGAGGGACGTGACTTTCGTCCAGTTACACTTTAGGCTGTTCGTGGGATTTCCGTAGGAATATCCCACTTGACAACGTTCGCCTAGTGTAGCAGGCAATTCGAACACGCGTACCCACTAAGGGACCACCCCTTCTTGTGCAGATTTGCTGCATCTCAAGGTGGCGGATTTGACCGCTCTCCCACCCCCGCATCAAATACTCAAATCCGCTGATTATTTATTAATCTTCACCTTGCTCACATACTCATTCCCCTCTATAAAGAATCGCCATTGCAAATCCAAGGCATCTTTAATTCCTATACGCGAACCACTAGAAACTTTTCCCATCTTAACTCCATCATCAAATACTTTCATTTCTTTTCCTAATTTCAGACCATTGTAGCTTTTAACAATTCCAAGAGCCAGACATAATTTTCCCGGTCCTGAACATAAATTTGTGATTTTTTCGGTCTTCCTGTTTTTCTTCATCGTTTCCATTCCTACCAGAGGTTCTACTGCCCTGATCAAAACTGCTCCAGCCTGGTTTTTATCCGAAGTAAAATTCAAGCACCAATACATGCCATATATCAAATATACATAGACATGGCCATGGGTATCGTACATCAAGGCGCTTCGTTCAGTGCGAGTATAGGCATGAGAAGCTGGATCTCGGCCGTAGGCTTCTGTTTCAACTATGCGAGCCCGCATTCCATTGACAGAAATGATTTTACCTAAGAGTTCTTGGGCTACGGTAATAGTATCGCGAGCAAAAAAGGTGGAAGGAATTTCTTTCATAATCAGGAAAATATAAGCTATAGGAAATAACTTTAATTTTCGTATATTATTTGTTATTTCCTAATAAGCAAATCACAACGAAAAGCTACGAATATTAGTGTGATTTGCTATAATATTAAAAACTTTTTTTAAAATATCTAGAAATAATATCGTGAAGACACTATATAAGAACTGGCATGGATCACGTTATCATCTGCTTCCGGCCCCCAGATATCGATCTCTATCGGCCCAGAGGGAACTTTTTCTTTCTTTTGCTGATCTTCTCGGGGCAATTCCAATTCCTTATACAAAGGGATGGGCTGCCATCCGGAGCCTTTTCTCAGCTTCTTCTCTATCTCAAGAATCTCACCGATAATCGCATCATCCAACATACAGGCAATAAATACAATTAAATTATTTAATATTATGCATATAGTAATTGAATAATATATATCAAAAATCAACCTAGGTGTCCCACTGCCCACCCCACAAAATAACCTATCAACCCTGCTCCTAAACCGATCAAGACAACTTCTAATCCAGATTTGATTTTGTTTAGATTAGTGTAGTCAGTATAACTGGTCTTGGCCAAACCGACGCCAAAGAGGGCAGAGATAGTCAATAAAGAAGCGATGACCCCCGCTTGGAAGAGTGAAATCCCATCAAACTTAGAGATAAGGAACGGCAGCAGGGGAAAAGTCGAGCCCAGCAGAAAGGAGAAAAACATGGCAAAAGCGTTCTTGAAAGGGACTTCTAATTTTTCTTTGGAGATACCTACTTTCTTCTGCACCATGTAATTACAGACAAATTCAGGGTGTTTATAACGCGAGGATTTCTTGAGCAGACGATCAACTTCTCCCTTGGAAAGACCCTCCCTGATCAAGGAAGACCGCATTTCAGTATAACATTTACGCGGATTTTTAGTCAAGTCTTCCCGGGCAGTCTCTATTTCATGTTCGTACACTTCCCGCTGAGATTTAGAAGAAAGATAACTTCCCGCAGACATAGAGAAAGCCCCTGCAAACATGCTGGCCGCTCCCGCCAGGACTATCGTTGAAGCATCTCCACCTCCAGCAGCAACCCCTAATACCAGGCCAAGATTAGATACAAGTCCGTCTTCCATCCCGAAGACGAAATCCCTGATCACATCCTTGACATTTGTTGGAATCATTGCGTAGGCACTATGATACATTGATCAGATACACATTTAATCTCTCCCGCACCGCAATCTAATGGCCCTTGGCATACAGCTGTACATAAAACGCCGCTGCAATCAGGAGCATCAGCTTTATTGACTGCTCCGGTAGGATGGCAGCATTGAGCAGGAACACAATCAGCATCTACAGAACATTGTTCTGCTGCCGGAGTACAGGATATAACAAAGATACCTAGTAATAACAACAACCACATACCTGATCTTATCATCACTTTTTTCATGCTATCACTTCTCATTGATACTAATTTTTGATGAATTCTTCTTCAAATTGCAAGCGCTCATTGATTTCCCCGCGCAGGTTCTGGTTAATTAATTTCTTGGTTTCTTCTTTCGGATAATTACCCAAGAGCCAGGATAATTTCACTAATGCAGTATTGCCAAGCATATCTTTCCCGGAAATTACTCCCAATTCCTGTAGATCGCGCCCTTTGTCGTACACGTTCATATTTACTCGACCGAATAAGCATTGAGTAGTCATCACTACCACACATCCTGAATCGGTTAATTTTTTGAGGGCAGGGTATATTTTTTTGTGGATGACGCTTTCCTTATTAGGAGTTTGTCCAGGGGTGTGTCCCAACCCAGTTCCTTCTATAATCAGTCCTTTATATCCTTTGAAGAAAGAGAATTGTTCCGGGAACATGTTTACATGAATTTTTAATAAACCAACTTTCTCTTCCATTTTTGGCTTAAGTAATAATTTTTCTGCGCGCAGAGGATATTCTTTTTGGAGATATTTTATTTCCCGCGTTCTGTAATCAACTCTGGCTAGAGGTCCGTCGTTAATAGATTTAAATGCATCTCTGCGGGAGGAATGTAATTTATACGTTTTCGTGGCTGGCAAAATAACACAGTTTTTGTCGCTGGCAGATTCATGCATACATATCGCTACTCCGCCAAAATCAGTTTTTGTCGCGAACTCTGCTGCACAGATGAGGTTCATCCCCGCATCGCTGCTGCCTCGGTCAGAAGAACGCTGCGCGCCCACAAAGACGATTGGCACCGGCGATTGTTCTACTATGAATGACAATGCGGCAGAAGCAACGGCAAGATTGTCTGTTCCCATTCCGATAATAATTCCTTTTACGCCTTTTTTCACCTGGCGTTCAATAGCCTTAGCGATCAAGGAAAAGTGAGCAAAGCGCAAATCATCGCTCCACATCTGAGAGATCAATTCTGATTCAATATTAGCGATATCTTTTAATTCAGGGAATAAAGAAAGCAATTCTTCCGGGCTGAATTCGCTGGCAACTCCTCCGGTGCGGTAATCTACTTTGGAAGCGATGGTGCCCCCGGTATGCAGGATGGCAATAGTTGGCAAGTGTGGGTTTTTAACAACTTTTGAGGCTGCTTTCTTTTTTGCCGCTGCTTTGGTTAAAACGGTTATTTTAGAAACCTCTTTTTTGATAAAGCCAGCATTGTATCCGTTATCCAGTTTAAGGAGGAGTATGTTTTTATCCGAACTAGGCATCAGAATGCCTTCCTCAGCGCCTCGTTTAGTTATGATTTTTACTCTATCTCCTGCTTGAGCCATATAAGGAAAATAATTTCTTAAGATTTATATAGGTTGTGTTTAGAAAGAGAAGGAAATGGTGGACTCAGTGGGTGAGATTATTGGTGCATTAGAAAATCCTTCAGCATATGCACATGCTGCTGAGTCAATCCAAAGGATAATTACCGGCGTTTCCGTAGTCTTTTTGACTGGCGATTTTGCATATAAATTCAATAAACCTTTGAATTTAGGTTTCTTAGACTTTTCAACTTTAGAAAAAAGAAAAGACCAATGCGAAAAAGAATTTCGATACAATTCTCTTATCTCTCCTGATCTGTACATGGGTGTTTCTACTATCAACAAGGATGATAAAGGCAACATTTATGTAGATGGCCAAGGCGAGGTGATCGAATATGCAGTAAGGATGAAACAGCTCGATCCTTCCTTGATCATGTCTGAACTTCTGGTTAAGAATAAGATTTTTGCTGTACATTTGCAAAAGCTAGCGCACAAAATCTTTGATTTCCACCAAAGAGCGATCGCCGATGCGGAAACCGCTTCTTTTGGATCAGTAGAGATGATACAATTCAATTGGAATGAAAATTTTGAGCAAACTGAAAAATACAAACAGAAAATTATTCCTGAAAATGATTTCTCTTTTATGCGGCAAAAGATCAACACCTTTATCGCCAAAAATAAAGAATTATTTGCAAAACGTGTTGCGCAAGGAAAAATCAAGCACTGCCACGGCGATTTTCATTCTGCCAATGTTTTTGTAACTCCGGAAATCTACATCTTTGATGGAATTGTGTTCAATAAGCGCTTTCCCTGTTCTGATGTTATTGCAGAAGTCGCTTTCATGAGCATGGATCTGAATTTCCACGGGAAGAAAGAATTGGCAGAGGTTTTCGTAAAAGAGTACCAAAGATTAAGCAATGACAAGGATATTCCAAAGCTTCTTGATTTTTACAAGTGTTATCGCGCCTATATCAGAGGGAAGATTAATTGTTTTACCTCTGAAGATAGTAATTTAACCACCGAAGAGAAAGAAAAAACAATCAATGGTGCAAAAAAGTATTTCCAGTTGGCAAAGAATTATGCTGAATTACTGTGAAGGTATTTCTCTAGTTCTGAAACAATCACTCCTTTGACCGCGGCATAATTTGCGGAAGTAACATCGTAATCCAAGGTAAATCCTCCGCTATTTCTATGTTCATCGCCGCCGCCATCTAAATTTTTAACAAAAGGCACTACGGAAAATTTTTTCCCTGGAGCGGATACAATATGATTACGGACAGGAGATTTAAATAAACAAACGAAGATATCAGCGCGATCCAAGTATTTTTTGCACAGATGATCTGGTCCATTTTTCTGTGAAAGTAATGGAGAAGAATATCCAAACAGGACTTTGTGATTTCCAACATTGGTTATCTCAACAGTATTGTCCAGCTCTCGATAAGCTGCTTGTTCCCGGCGAGTAAATTGATTGATATAATATTGCCACTTTGGACGTAAAGCAAATTCTGTATCAAAACATTTTTCCTTTTGCAGATCTAAAGACAGATCCAGCAGCAGGTTATAATTTAACTTTTCATTAGCAAGAGAGATTATTTTTTCTAATTGTTCGCCGATCTTGATATTTTCATGATCACTATGATTATTTTTATAATCATGCGCCTGGGCAATCTTTGCTAATCTTGTTTCATAGAGATCTGACCTTTGATAATGCTTATGAATTATTAGGGCTGCACACTGGTTTTCCTGGTGGTAAACTTTAATGCCCAGCTCGGCGAGTTTATCCTTATGCTGTAAGGTTGCGCCATGATGGTCGAACCAGTACACTTCCCTGCCAGCAGCAAGTTTTTCGAGAAGCGTAAAATCGGAACCGCCAGCTTGGACTAACCGAGGATTTGGATTTACATCAGCTACATACACCGAACTACAGCCTCCCGCTTTTGTTACAGCTTCATCAAAGGCTTCAGCGATGCGATCATAGCGGACGAAAACATGTTTTTGCCCGGCAGGGAATTGCCGCATCAGTAACGCTCTGGCAAGAATCCCATCCGGATCTTCAGCGTGAGCAATGATTAATGGCGCCATGGTATATTTTTTGTACTTTTATTCATAAAGCTTCTGTAAGTTAATGGCAAGATAACATTTATAAAAATTAAAAAATACTATCAAATTCAATTACTTCTTCTTTACTTTCTCGACTTCTTTAGTCAATTTCAGCTTCTTGATCAATTCCTTGTAACGATTCCTTATAGTAACTTCAGTCACTCCAGCTACATCAGCAACTTCCCGCTGAGTCCGTTTCTCGCCGTGGATAAGCGAAGCAACATACAGAGCAGCGGCAGCGATTCCCGTTGGTCCACGTCCAGAAGTCAACTCAATATCGCGAGCTTGTTCTAATATCTCCACTGCTTTAGATTGTGTTTCAGGACTCAATTTCAATGCAGAAGCGAAACGAGGGATATAATCAGCTGGATTACTAGGTCGGATGCTGATCTCCAGTTCGCGAGTAACAAAACGATAAGTCCGACCTATTTCTTTTTTCTCAATGCCAGAGGCTTCGCCCATTTCATCCAGGGTCCGCGGAATTTCGTGGCGTCGGCAGGCTGCATACAATGCTCCAGCAACTACTGATTCCATGGATCGTCCCCGTACTAATCCTTTTTGAACAGCAGAACGGTAAATTCTAGCCGCTTCCTCTTCTACAGATTTTGGCAAGCGCAGATAAGAACTTACTCTCTTCAATTCTGCCAAAGCAACTTTTAAGTTTCGCTCGATGGCGGTACTGATACGAATATTCCACTTTCGCAGCCTGAAGAATCGGTCTCTTTCCCGATCTGATCCTAATTTGTAGAAATCTGCGGTAGTACCTACTTCTGTACCTAAACCCTGATCGAATTGGGTAGCGCTGGAAGGAGCCCCGGTTCTTCGCTTGCTGTCCTGGCCTCCGTCGTCTTCAAAACTGCGCCATTCCTGTGAGAAATCAACCATGCGATCCTCAATAACCAGGCCGCAATCACGACAAATAGTCTCCCCCTTTTCAACATTCCTGAATATATTTCGACTTGCGCATTCAGGACATTCTTTAATGGCTTTCCGTATCATTTTTGTGGTGCTAAAAAGAGCTATTTTACTGTTAATTCTTCTTCTTTTGTTTATAAATGTTCCGGTAGATTTATTAGTAAGAGGCTAAAAAAGGAAAAAAACAGTTAGTGAACAGGCTAGTCCAAGAAGGACTCCTACCGCTACTTCCAGTGGAGTATGACCCATAGAATAATGGAATTTTGACTTAAGCTTGTGCAATTTTAGCAATTTTTCTATCTGTTTTCCTTCCATGCCAACGGTTCGACGCACTCCAAAGGCATCCCGCAGCACAATTAAGGTCAATACCAAGCTGATGACAAAAGCAGTAGAGAGCCCTTCTTCTAAATAAATTATGCTTGCAAGAGAAACCACGAAAGCAGAATGGGAGGAAGGCATGCCTCCGGTAACTACTAAATCATGCCATGATAATGATTTATGCCTGAAAAAATAAATCACCAACTTCAATAATTGCGCTCCAAAGCCGCCAGCTAATACTGCAAGAGCGATTTTATTCATAGGAGAAGGAATATTTTAGAATTTATATGTGTTGTGCCTGCTAGTATGTGCATAGCTCATTTTTGGCTCGTCGACAAAATGGCCGCAATTTTCACTGATTGTAAACGGGCATTTATAAACCATCGACGACAGACTAGCTATGCACATACGCCTGCTACGCTAGGCGAACGTCATGAAAGTGCTGGAGCGCTTAAGAAAGCGCTTTCAAGCCCAGCACTTTGTGACGCCAGAGAAGTCGTTGCTTCTCTGCGCGTCCTCAAGTGAGGCATTCACTTCGTGAAGCCCCACGAGAAATTATCTACAAACCTTCTTGTTTCTTTTAGAGAACTTTGCAAAATAGGGATTTTGGCAAATTGATTATCCGAAAATGCAAAATCACGGCTATTGCAAAGTCTCTTAGATAAGTTTGCCAAAAAAAGATGAATTATGCAAACTTCTCTTTACTTTTTCTTAAATTCAAAATCGATCATCAGCGGCAGATGGTCTGAAAAATGAAACTTTAAGACCGAATACTTTTTTACTTTTATCTGCGGGGAAGTAAGAATATAGTCTAATCTTCTGGCGGGATGCCAAGCCGGCTCGGTAAGCGGGATTGATTTTTTATCCAGGCTAATCAGATCTTTGAGATGGGTTTTCTTCAATAACTCTTTTATCTCTTCTTCGCCATTAAACGTATTGAAATCTCCCATCAAAATAACCGGATTCTTGATCCTATTTACGATGTTAATCAATTCCTTGATCTGTTTTGCCCTGGCTTTTTTTCCTAAAGCGAGATGGGCTGCCAGGAGAGTGACTGGTTTTGGGCATTTTACCGTGGCTTCGATGACCATCCTTTTGGTTCCTTCATGGAAAACATGGTAACACACTTTGGTGAAAGGAAATCGAGAAACTAAGGCATTTGCCTGCTTGTTAAGAATAGGAATATGATGAAATATTTTTAACCATCCTTTGAGAGGATATTTCACTTTCTCGACAAAATTGTTAAGCCCTAGTTTCTCTTCTAAAAAACGGACTTCATCCTCTCCTCGGCTGCGTAGAGAACCGATGTCCACTTCTATCAAGGCCAAGATATCCGGATTTAATTTGTGGAGGGCAGTAACCATTCTCCTTTCCAGATTTTTTGGCGGGAAGAATATTTTCCAGAACTGAAGGTATTGGTACCAGATACCTTCCATCCCTTCGCAATACTCGATGTTGTAGGAGATAAGCTTGACCATAGTATTAATAAGTCCAGAAAGTTTATAATTGTTGTTGAGTACCCTTGGGAAGTACCATATGGTTGATTGCAAAATCAAAAAAAACATTTAAAGAAAATTTTGAGAAAAGCTTTTAAAAAAGATAATCTCTTCAAAAATATGAAAAAAACGATCTATCAAGGACATACCACTAATTATGGCGGACTGTTTAACAACGAAAATGACTTGGTTAGATTTATAGAAACTCTTGGTGGAAAAATTTCTCTTGTATTATCTGAAGAACCTAATTTGGATAAATGCTTTCCTGCCAAAAGCTGCATCTATCACATAGAGCCACAAGGTTTAACCTTAAAGTGGCAATTGCAATCTGATAGGAGGGAATTAGGTTATGGTGGTGTAAGACTAGAGGGTGCAGTTGCGGTAGATTTGTTTGGGAACCCCGATACACTTTCAGAAATGGAACAAAAATTACTCGAAGAAGACAAGTGTAGAAGATTAACATTACGCGGAAAGATTGTTTAAATATTCTGAGAATGATTTAATTTATTGCTCCATTAGATAAAATCATTTCAATATGCCATAACCAATCAACCTAAACCTATCTCCGACTCTTCGAGAGATCGTAATCCTATCTCCTGGATTTGCGCAGATAGGTTTCTTCAAGGCGCAGAGA